>MDTG01144946.1_pt1 | contig 26585 bp, 17 predicted proteins | sample 811421 | NCBI WGS metagenome assembly MDTG01 (sample SAMN05326645, study PRJNA326480) | marine metagenome | isolation source: seawater | place: Pacific Ocean: South East | collected 2011
CTCAGTTATTCGCCGATGGAAAGCAAGTATTCCCTTCAAAGATCGACTCTGCGAAAATCAGTCGCGAGTTAAGAAGCATCAAGCAGTCCCCCGCATTCATCATAGGAAAACATCTTACTAACTCATACTCCAGCATCTGGAAAATCCTTTTCCTACCAATTTCGTTGCCGATTCTGGCCTATCGAATAGTTTCTGGAAAGGAAACACCAGTTTCTGATTTTGAAAATCAATTTTCTCCGAATGAACAGATCGCTGCCCCTCCTAGGCACTCAATTGTCTTCTTCCCAACCAACGGAGTAGGATTTGGCCATTTCACTCGTACTCTGGCTGTAGCAAGGAAAATGAAAAGGCTCGATAGCGATCTAGAGATAGTCTTTGTAACCACTATGCCCACTCTTCACCCACTTTCAGACGAGGGTTTCCTGACGTATCATCTTCCTCCGAGATACAAGTATGGTGAAATGGAACCTCGATTATGGAACTCTCTTATTGGCGAACTACTGGAGACAGTTTTCTCATTACACAGGCCAAAAATGTTCGTTTTTGACGGGGCGTTCCCATATAGGGGAGTTCTAAACTCCATCAAAGATCATAATCATATCTCAAAAATATGGCTTAGAAGGGGGATGTTCAGAAAAGACTCAAAGCCAATTCCCACCGAATCAATAAACCACTTCGATGCCATCATCCGCCCTGGGGATAGCACCTCAAATGAGTCAGTAACAGAAGTCGAACACAATGTTCCTCTAGTTCGTTGCAATCCTATAACTATATTCGATGAAGATGAATTCGCTCCAAAGGGAGAATTGAGGAGTAGACTCGGAATTCCAGATTTAGCTTTAGTATGTTACTTGCAATTAGGGGCCGGTAAAATTAACGATATTTCTGATGAAGTCAGACTCACTCTTGAAGCCCTCTCCAAACACTCACAGGTGATCACTGTGGTGGGTGAATCAATTCTTGGAGAGAGGATTTCTTACAATAGTAGAAATGTAAGAGTTCTCAGGGACTACCCCAACTCGATGTTCTTTCATGATTTTGATTTTGCAATAATGGCAGCAGGTTACAACTCATATCATGAGGCCATTCAATCATCCCTGCCAACAATTTGCTTCCCCAACCTAAAGACAGGCATGGACGATCAACTATCCAGGGCAAGAGTGGCCCAAGAAGCAGGTGGGATGATAGTAGTTAAGAAAAGAACAAAATCTTCAATTGAGTCAGCAGTAAATAGGATTGTAGACCCCATTGTTCGTGAAAAAATGAGAACAAACATCAGCCTTCTAAAGAGGCCAAATGGGGCCTCACAATTATCTGAATGGTTGCTAGGAAAATTGCCCTAATTCACCAATTATCTGAGACCAATTTCGCCAAAGACTCTGTCTCTTCGGATTCGTAATAATCTAGTAAATCCCATTTTCTCACCTTTTCCTCCTCCCTTTCATCCATGGTCCTTAGTAGATTTTTTATCTTCCCGCAAATCTCCTTACGATATTTCTCGGGAATGAAGTCTGATGATGGTTCAAACCAACATTCCAGGAAACCCAAATCGGTCCCTCTTTCGATCCTTCCACGCAGAAATGGAAAATTAGGATGCAAGTCTCGGTCTATTCTTTGCAAAGCATACTCAATTACATTTTCATGACTAATTGGTATTGATGATAATTTATTTCTTACATCCTCAGAAGAGAACATTAATTCCAAGTCTTCAGACTTCAGATCTACTAATTCTAGAGCACTACTGAGCAATCCCTTCCTGCAGCATTTCCAACACCTCTTGCAAGGCTTCTTCCATTTTCCTCTAATACAAGACTGACTCAATTCACCTAGTGGGGTAGAATTCACGATTATTGCGGTTCCAACTTCACTGACCCCAGATACTGGAAGGCATAGGTCAATAGACACCGCACCTAGGAGTTCTGAGTAGAATTTCCAATGACTACCTTTCCAATAGTCTCGAAACTTCTCATGACCTATTCCAAATGCTGACTCCATTACCGTACCAAATGCCAACGAGTCAATGCACATATCATCAGCCAGCAAGATGGAAGGGATGGCATGTGAGAGATCCGTTGGAAATCCAACGGGTTCTCGGATGAACTCAACATCACATTCTACAACTCTTACATCATAACCCACCTCTTCCAGTAATTTGCAAGACTCCAATGCTGCACTGGGGTCGTATAGGGACTTTCCTCTCGATGGCCTCAGCATGAAAACTGGCACCGAATCTTCCGGCAGCACACTCAGGGCTGCAGTCGAATCAACCCCTCCACTGAATGCTAAACCCATTCTAAAATTAGATCCAGATGACCTGGGTCGGACTAGCTCTCCAGATTTAGGTTTGAATTCATACCTAGATATCAGCCCATTCACCGCTTCGTTGAACTTCTCACTTACTGGATTTGGATAATTCAACTCCTTTCCAACAAAGGGATGGCACATCAGTATCGAACTCAAGGCCAATAGATCTGGATGAATAGATGCAGAATCCAAGCCATCAAGACGGACAGTTACAACCGAACTCCCAAATGAAATCCTTCCAAAATCCTTGTTCTGCTCTTCTTCGTCCATTTCAAATGAAAATGAAATCCCATCTCCTATATCGTCAATCCTAACGTCCAAAAAAATCACCTAAATATATTCGTACCAGAAAATTACGCCTTGATCAATTTCCTTTTCGTTAGAATTTAGACTAAATGCGGGTAGAACGGCCATTTTCGGGCCCAATCTGGCCTTTGTCAGCCTCATATATTTCAATCCAGTACTATTCCTGCTATTGATATCTAGCAGTTCTTCGCATAAATCGAAACACTTACTCCATTCAAAAAGTGAATAATTTGCCCTTATGTAAAGGTCTAGGATTTTCTCTTTCTCAGGATAATCCACAATAATATGTTCAATAATGGCAATTGACTCACTGTAATGCTTGCAGTTGTAATGTGCTCTGGCCGCCCTGAACCAGTCTCTGACAGGCGCTTCTCCGGAATCTAACCATTCACTCCAATAATATGCAGCATCATCGTTCCTTTTCATCAAGGTACAGATAATCCCTCTGTTACGTAAAGCAAATTTGTTCCCATCATCAACTTCTAAGATTTCCTGGCACATCTGTAAAGCAAGTTCAAAGTCCCCATTTTCGATTAATTTTTGTATTTTCTCTTTCTTGCCTCGGGGGTTGTTGGGATAAAGGGAAGTCAACCTTTTTACTATCCAATCTTCATCCCCACCCCCCTCATTTCTTTCTAGATAATACAATAAAAACTGCAAAGCAACTTCGTTCTGATGATCAATTTTCAGTAATTCGTTACACCATTCAACATACCTGTGTCGGGGAATACTCCTGTCATCAGTACTGACTAAAATCTCAAAATAATCGATATCAATTTCATTTGTTCTCATCCATACCTGCAAAATACTTCTCACAATGCCCCCATAACCATCATTAATCAGTTCAATTAACTCTTCCTTTTTTGGTAACTTCTCTTCAATTGGGTCAGATGAGTGGAATTTCAAATCGTTTCTTTTTCTCAAAGAGCTGAGATCTTCTGGCAACATATCTTCAATATCCAGAGCTTCAAAATTCAATTTTCTTCCCCCATTAAAATGATTTTTTCTGTCGCTTCATCTCCTATTTTTTTCTTCAATTCGTCGAAAAAGTTTGATACTTCTCTACTTCCTGCCGTACTGTAACTATCTAAGGCCGTAATATTTTCACTAGTTTTCACATCAACAACAAAACCGTCGACATCCGAGGAATAAATTCCAGAATGCCCAAATGCATACTCACCATCTTCCAGAAGTATCCAGACTTCTTGTCCGTGAGGAATGGGTATTAGGCCTATGGATGCTAATTTCCTAGTCATTAAACCATCCAATCCTCTATCGATGTCTTCTTTATCCCATAATGAAAAATCAACCTTTTCGAGTAATTTTCTTGACAAACATCTCCCAAGTCCAATTGTTTCCCACATCCTATGCGGGGTATTTACAGAATAACCATTCCAGTGAAACAAACGACTAGCTTTCGAATCAAGAATATGCATGTCCATCAAACCAGTCATAAGCCAGCCACTGGAAATTTTTTCCACCAAGGATCTCACAGTTTTTGGAGATATGAAATCATCAGAACCTAGTATTATTACAGCATCTGGATCAAAACTCTCAGAATATTTCAGACCAGCATTCCACTTCAGACTTAGTGGAAGATTCTCATGCTCAAGGTAATCATTTCCCGAAGAAATGACCATTTCCTGGGTTTTTTTACCCTCCGAACCAACAACAATACAGGAAATGTCGAATTCAATTAATTCTTGTTTTAAGAAATTGACATGGGATAGGAAAGCCGAAGTTAACTCCTGCCTCTTCCAAATAGTTGTCAGAAAACATATTTTCTTTGTATCAACTTCTCTCTTCTTCATTTTCATTACAGATTGTTTTGAAATCGCCTCCCCGTGCCAATATTTTTTTGCTAACTCAGTAATTGACTCTTTGATCAATTTCAAATCGTCCCTAGTTCGAGAAGTCTTGTTGGTAAGAAATTTAGAGAGATACTGTGACTGTTCTTCAGCCAAATCTGCATCTAGTCTCGCGTTTTCATCTAGAAACATGCTCCAGTTTTCCATCGATGCAAGGAAAATTGATGCGCCATGGAATGACCTAATTTCTCTGGAGAAAATTTCAAAGGTTCCCGAATTAATCGTATCCCCTGTTAGTGCAAGAACCTCTTTCTGATTGTATTCGAAATCTCCAATATTTCTGGCATCCCAGGATCCCAATAAGGGAAAAGAAACCCTTCTGCCATTACTTAGAGTGGCATTTAGTAAGATTTGATTTTCTGTAGTGCCACCAAATCTTTGAGGTGAGAATCTTCCACCCCATGTCTCACAGATTGGAGTTTTCGACATTTCTCCATGTTCATTCAAATTCTTGAACGAGAAATTACCTCTCTCATCGAGCTCGACAAGTTGTTCGCCCATTCCACATCCTATGTTTGCTAGTGTGGTACTCGAAGAAACGTGTTCTCCAATAGCTGTATGGATATTCTCCGTCCAGAATCTGGAATCGCCAAGAAGCACCACCTTCTCGAAATTATGTATTTCTTCTGGCCTTCTGTCTAATTCGGTGTCCGTAATCCAAGAAACTGGAATATTGTTCTTTTCCGCCCATCTACAAAACGGAAATACCCATTTTGTTATCTCCCCACCTCTCCCGTCGGGATAAACGAAATTCACATTCCCCTTAATTTTCTTTCCCTTCATGGATTCTGCCCCATTTGTGAAAATGGCACTACGTTCTTTGGAACCATTTGGAAATTGTCTAACTCTGTTTGCAATCGTTGGGACAACTGCTAAGATGTCCCCCTCGCCAAAGATCCAGAAAGGGAGGGTAACACTATTTTCCCCGTCTCCCACATTCACAACATATGTCCCGGGTTGGAAATCGTTTCCAAGTTCTGTAGATAAAATTGGTTCCAGTTCAATACTCTCTGAATCAAGGCCCTCAAACCTGTCCAGGCTTCCAAGTACATTCTTTCTTCCAAGACTGGATAGCCTTCTAGAACCAACTCCTCCATAGTGTCCAATTCGATAGATTTGCGCTCTTAATTCTACATCTTTTGATGAAACTGCAGAGATTACTAATTCATCATTGGTTCTGAAACACATTGAATTCAATAGTACTTTGAATCTTTCAACACTCTCACGCCCAAGTGGGCTACCCCAACCCCGAGTTCCGGGCATATTATTCTCAATTCCCAACACGGTCTTTCCAGAAATCTGATCTCCTTCGAGATATCTCTGCAGAACACTCTCATTCTGTATGTCATCCACTCCTCCAATCGTTTGATTTGAAAAAAGGTCTATGTACATAGATTGAAGCTTAGCAGACTGCTTCCCCCAGTTATATTTCCTAGAACTTTCAATCGATCGAAGTTGAAATTTTTCACGCAGAGTTACGTCTTCTACTATTTCTCGAATCGACCTTGCAATGTCTTCTGGTTTTTCTGGATCGAATACTGTCCCAATCTCCTCGCCAATCACGACTTTCCTCAATTCTGGAAAATCGCTTGCTACTACTGGTATTCCTGCGTGCATATACTCGAAGACCTTGTTTGGGGAGCATAGATAATAACTCAGGCATGAATTGAGAATTGGAGCAACGCCAATATCCGCTGAAGACGTGTATAGCGGTACTAATTCCGAGGGGACCGGTCCAAATAATGAGTATCTCTCTGACAGGCCTTCCTCTATTGCAATTGTCTCTAAATTGTCGAGTACAACTTTGTCACCGTAACCCATCAAAACTAGGTGAACATTTTCTAGAAATTTCATACTCCTTAGAAGATTTTCCAGACCTCTATTATGTTGAATAGAACCAACGTATATAGCAATTCTACTATCATTATCGATACTAAGAATTTCACGTAAATTATAGCCTATATTCTTTGGCGGGAAGAATTGCATTGGCGGAGTATTCATTATCACCTCAACATCGCTAATTCCATACCTATGACAAAGTAAATCTGCAATGCTATCATTTACTGTAATTACCCTGTCGCACTTTCTGATTAGTGATTTTTCAAATCTCCTAACCATCATCCGCTTAATTGGGCCCGCTCTTCTGGCTCTGTTCCTGTCGAGATATAATTCGTGAGAATCGTAAACCAACTTCTTTCCGTGGAATCGACTAATCTTTTCCCCCAAACGGAGTGTGTTTAAGTCATGGGAATGATAGACATCAGAGTCGTCATCTCGAAGTCTTTCCATAACCTCTCTTTCAAAATTCTGAAACATTAGGTATCTATGTAATGGCATAAGAATTACTCTAAGCAATGGTGGTACAATAAATTTCCAGACTCCCCTCTTCCCCCACCAGCGTATCCATCTCAAATGGAAAGGCCTCAGTATGACTCTTGAAACTCTCACCCCATCAATGATCTCTTCCTCTTTCTGACCTGTTGAGTATATTGCCATAATTCTAACTTGCATACCCAGTTCGACTAGGGATTTTGCTTCCCTAAGGACTCTAGTATCATTCCGAAAGTTATTGAAAACAGTCATTGTTACTTTCTTTGATGTCCTCGCTTCAACCTGCATCTCACGTTTACTTAACCCAACTTCGAATCCAGAGTAACAGACATTCAACCTATTACTCCAATTAACAAAAATTACTATCGATAAAAAGGCCGCCTGTAACTCTTTTTTTATCGGGATTGAAACTTCTTTAGATTCCCCTAGAAATAATTTATGATTCAGCTTTTCCTCTGCTATCTCCTTTTTTTTATCTGAGAAATATTTTACAATGACGGTGGATGTGTTTGTTGAACCACCATCAACATATTCGAGTAAAGCCACTTCAAATCTTATCTCAGAATTTTCAAGATCACTTATCTCTACTAGATGGGAACTAACTGTGTTATGCTGAGAATCCTCTGATTCGTAGGTATTGTCAATCACTAGAATTGGCTGTTCTTCCTTTCTCAGGGAGAATATCCCCTGTGATCCTACGTTTTCGTCGACAGAATCAGAACCAACTAATTGCTTATGGAAAATTCTACAATTTTCAGAACGGCGAATATTTTTCCATAGTTTTTCGACTTGCATTTTTCTGCCTCAATTTACCATTTTTCAATGGAAATCAAATTGAGAATTTACACTCTACGGGACTTCCTAGGAGGTCAAAACCCCATGGGGAGACAACTAGTTTGATATTCCTCTTTTTCCCATCCCCAAGATTCTTGGGAAGAGTCAAAGAAAATCCATGATGGCAATTCGCCTTACCTAACTTTTTGCTCAATTTTGCGTCTTTCAAATCCGCAACAACCTTTGCTACAATTTCATCCCCATACATCGCCGAAACTACAATTGGTGCATTAGGTTCGCTATGGTCGACTCCCCATCCCTTGATGACCCCATCTTTGATACTGGAAACGCCCCCTTCAAGTGGAAAACCATCAGCGAAAGAAATGGCTCCCAATTTGTTTTCTAGGGGTGCACCTATTTCTCCGGCCTTGAAATGTAATGATCTTCCCTTCCCGTCGTAGAACTGCCTTGGTAGCAACACACTAAACGATCTCCCCGAAATTTTCTCTTTTGCTGCCTTCTGCTGAATGGTTTTGTTTGCTATGGTTGAAACAATCTTCTTCCCTCCATAAAATACTGAAACAGACAGTGGAGAAACCTGATCTATCCTATTATTTGCCCATCCTATTATCCTCCCAGGAACCTGCTCGGTAACTTCTCCTTCTATCGAAGAAGAGAGAATTTGATTCAGATTCTCATCCCCTATTCCAATGTTAATTAGTTCTCTGAGACTTTTTGTTAATTCCATCGTAGTTGCCTGTAAATCATCAACAGTTGCTTCCAGAGCTTCAATCCTACGAATGTCATCCGAAACCTCACTTTTCTCTTTAGTCACTGGCGGTTTTTTCCCCAACTCGGACTTTTTATTCGCCCCTCTACTACTTGTTGTTCGAGCCTGTCCTTTCTTACTTGCAGGCGACTCGCCTTTCTTCCCCCCTCTAGGCATAACTAAACCTAGAGGTAATCGCATATAGTAATTAGTTCCCTTCGTCTCTCAGTGCATTTCAATTGCTATGAGCGCTGCGCGGCATTATAATGCTAGTCTCGGTGGTCGGAATGGGCTATGTCGGGATTCCTGTAGCCGTCAGGTTAGCCCAATCCGGAGCAAGCGTAATCGGCATTGATATAGACGAGAAAAAGGTCGAGAAAATAAATCAAGGAATATATCCAATTGATGGGGAAGAGCCGGGAATTAGAGAACTTTTAGCGCAGTTTGTTGACTCGGGAAATCTCCGAGCAACAAGTGACTATTCCGATGCTTCTGAATCCGATGCGTGGTTAATTTGTGTCCAGACTCCGTTCATTGTGCAAGATTTTGAACCAAATCTATCTGCCCTCAAGGCTGCATTGGGATGTATTGGCGAGGTTATGAAGAAGGGAACCTTGGTTGTTGTTGAGTCGACTATCCCTCCCGGTACCATGGAGGATGTAGCCTTACCAATTCTAGAAATTTCTAGTGGCCTCTCTTCGGGTTCTGACTTCTCGATAGGTCACTGCCCCGAAAGAGTAATGCCGGGAAAATTACTACACAATCTTTCCAACTATGATCGTGCTTTGGGAGGGTTAGATCCTAGATCCCATGAGATGATGCTTTCTGTTTATAGTAGTATTTCTGATGGAAAACTAACTCCTGTAAGCCTAAAGACAGCAGAAGTTGTTAAAACATTCGAGAATACATATAGGGATGCTGAAATAGCAATTGCGAATGATTTCGCAATGTACTGCGATTCTGTCGGAGTAGATTTTTTTGAGGTTCGAGATCTAGTGAATGTCGTAGAATCAAGAAACCTGCACCTTCCAGGAGGGGGCGTGGGAGGGCATTGTATTCCCAAGGATACTTGGCTACTGGCTTATGGTTCTAGAGATATTTACTCACCAGAATTTCTCATCAAGGCGAGAGAAATTAATGATTCAATGCCCAAGTACATTTCTTCTAAAATTGTTGAAGGAATGGAGAAATTCGGGATGGAAAAAAATGATTCCAAAATCTCAATTCTTGGATTGTCTTATCTGGAAGAAAGTGACGATGTGCGAAATTCTCCTACGGAAGAATTAGTGAACGAATTATTGCAAATCGGATTGGAAGCTTCGGTGCACGATCATTTCGTAAATTCTCATCCCTCAATCTCTCACAGCAATAATCTGGAAGAAACTCTCGAAGGAACCGATGTCTTAGTGATAATGGTCGCTCATCAATTGTACAAATCTCTGGATCCTCAAACTTTGGGGCACTTTATGCGAGGAAAACTCCTAATAGACGCTAGGAACGTTTTGGAGGTAGAAAAATTCGAGAGTCATGGATTCGAAATTTACTCCATCGGAAGAGGAAATACCTGGGAATAATCCCCTTTTCCCTTTGAATAGTATTATTTCTGTCTCTCCCCTCGCTCAATCCGTAAACTGGCGGATGGTGATAATCTGAATTCAGATGACCAAATAGAGAATTACGTCAATGAAGTCCAAGAATGGGCAATGTCCCATGGGGCCAGTAATGAAGAAGGGAGGATGTCTCGGAATTTCTTCAAGTCCGGCCACTCATTTCTTGAGGGTTCTTCAGGACTAAATTGGACTTACGCACTGGAGATGGAGAAATTAGGATACATTAATTTCGAGTCTGAGAGAATAATCTCTTTTCACAATGAAAAGGGGGACTCGCCAAGAAACATTGCTGTTTCTAGAGAAATCAGGATTGAATCAAATGAAGGAAATATGAATGTAAAATTTCACTCAGAAATAGAAAATCTAGAAAGTAAATTTAGCGATGACTCAATAAAATTGGTCATCAAATTTCACACCCCAGATGGAGAACAATTTTTGCGTAAAGATGTAAAATTATCAACTTCCGACTCTAATCAAAAAGCTCTATCGTATGAAGGGGAGATCGAAACAGAAGGTAATATCACTGGAGAGGTCTCTCTCTCACTATACATTAAGCAAGATTCCCGATGCAAGCTACGTGCAAAGGTTTCCTGCTTGGAATTAAATGGAATCGACTATTTAGAAAACCCAAGCCCGCCATTCGATCTCTTAGACGGTGCTTTCGAAAATTTCAGTTGGCTTGGTGGGAAGAAAATCTCGATAATCTCTGGTTGCGAACTTTCTTATGTCTCAAGAATATTGAAACGAGCGGGCATGGAAGTTAGCCACACATATGAAAAACATGGGGCAATGGATCCCTACACCGAATTAATGAATCCTAATCCGTCTGTGAATGTCGAAGAGTCAGACTATATACTCCTTTCACAAGTACAAATAATCAGATCTCTAATCACCTTCTGGGAGAGGAATAGAGGTTCAACAAGCCCAGAGCAGCAGAAGAAGCAACTCGAATCAACCATTCAGGCTTTGGACTGGTCAATAAATAAAATTAGAGAGGTTTCAGACTCGCCGATTTGGTTAACTACTCACATTTGGACGGATAATCCAATTTTTGGGATTCACGAATATCGTGGATGCGCCGATGGTTTGAGCGTAAATGAAATGGTGCTTTACTACAAACTCCTTCTATACGGACTATGCAAGAATCATGACTCTACTTTTGTTCTTGATATTGACCTGGCTTTAGATTCTCATGGCAAATGGCCCAATGGGGGGAGTCCCAGCATCCGTCCCTTTGAGTCCTTGGGGGGCCATCCCGAAGAAAGTGGAGCTAAACTTATTTCAGGCAATCTTTATCACCAAATGTGCACTATTTCCAAGCATATTACTAAGATTAAATGCGCAATTTTAGATTGTGACAATACACTCTGGGACGGGGTTCTCAGAGAAGATGGAGTAGATGGCATAAAGGTGCACAAAAATAGACTTGCAAAACTGAGGCATCTTTCTAGAAGGGGACTAATTCTCGCTTTGTGCTCCAAGAATGACCCCGAAGACGAAGAAATAATTCTTCAGGTTCTAAGGGACAATGATCCTGAAATGGCCGATGCAATAGTTTCTACTAGGATAAATTGGCAACCAAAAAGTGCAAACATTTCATCAATTGTAGATGAACTAAACATTGGGATGGACTCAATCGCCTTTTTCGATGATAATCCATTCGAAAGAGCCGAAGTAAACTCAGTGACGCCAGAAATTAGAGTATTAGATGCGATATTTATTGAGGAATCCACAAAATGGCCCATTTTCCACCCCTACGGGGATATTACTTCTGATACTGGCAACAGGTTTCAGTTGTATAAAGACGAATCAAAGAGAAAAGAGGTGGAGGGGAGTTTTGAAGAAAGAGACTTCGAGTCGTTTTTGCATAGTTGTGGGTTGAGGTTAGAAATCAGGTCCGCAATGAATGATGATCTCCCTAGGGTTTCGGAATTAATCCAACGGACTAACCAGATGAACGCAACGCTAAAGCGATTTGACCTTCTTGAGATCCGTAAGAAGTTTAGCAGCGAGAGCGACCAGATTTTTATCACAAAGCTTGGAGACAATTTTGGCGACTATGGAATAATCGGGACGGCAATTTGCTCGATTGAAGAATCACAAATTTTCATTGATGAATTAGCACTGAGTTGCCGAGCAATGGGTCGTAAAGTAGAGCATGCATTAATTGAAGAAGTAATAGGTTTTTGTCAAGACAATTCTCTAATGAAAATAGGCATCAATGTCCAAAAGACTTCCAGAAATCACCAGATTATTTCCATTTTGGAGGAATGTGGATTCGAAGACTCCGATTCTGATGGGAAAGTCCAACTATACGAATTAGATGTTTCTCAAAGAAAGGGCAGAGAATTCCCACCTTGGTTTTCATTAGGAAAGGTCGGCTCCTCAGATAGCGATTAATCTGATTTCTTCATTCCGATTTGAGTCTCTCCCTCATTTAAATCGAAAGAAAATTTACTATATTCCCTCATTTCATCAAGATATGTATTGACTATTTTTCCATTTACTGAGACTTCCCGTAGTCCAACTTCATTATGCACCCAGAGTGAAAAATCATCTATTCTTTCACCCAAATTTCTGATCGTGATCCCATCGCTAAACAATTCAATATTCACATTCTCTAGCGATCTAATGTGGTCAGCATAATCCGCCATCGTCGGATTCCATAGAAGACCTTCCTCAACCATTTTAGAAATTTGAGAAAATAACCCATCTAGTCTTTCGGAGATGACGAACTCCCCCCCTCTCTTATGGAACATGTATCCTTCTTGCCGAGATTGGTGAGAAAAATACTCATGTAGCAGACTTATTCCTCTTTGCTGTATTAATTTTTCTAGATTCTCCTCATTCACATATTCGAATAGTGATTTTATCGGGGGCCTGAAAGTAGACCACTGCCAAATCGCATCACTGTTGCTTCTCAATGATTGATGTTGAAAAACCAATGGAGTATGTATATCCTGATTTGATGGTCTAAGTTGATTCATTCCTTCTACTTCGTCATCAATGTATGACCAGGCATATTCGTAACCCTCTCTCTCGAATAAGTCCATGATGTAGAACTCAGACTTAGGATTCCAACCCTGGCTCTTTAATCCAGATGAAGGTACTCCCGATGATAGCGAATGGTCTATCCAGTTCCTTGCTCCAAATTTTCCGATTTCCTCAAGCGCTGAATCGACAGCCTGCCTATCGTCGGAGTAGTGGGTAGCAGTATGCAAAACCAACTCCAGATTTTCCTCTTTACATTTTCTTATCGACTCAACAAAATCGGTTGAATCCAAGCCCTCTGCAAGAAAATCTACCTTCTTTTTTCCTTCGCCAACATATATCGGTGGTATCTCCTTTTTCCCGATATATACTCTCAGTCCTTTTATTAAAAATCTAGTTCGCATTTGTTTGTTTAGGAAAATTAGGACCTGTAGAGTTGCAGCTTCCCTTGGTATGGGGAAATAATTCTTGACCACTTCAGAATCAATTTCCAGCGATATCTCTATTTTTTCTCTACCGATATGGTTTTTCTGAGAATCGAAAAAATCCACCAAAACTGAATATCTAATATCCTCTTCGACTCTCTTTTTTCCTTCAATCCCGAACTCTACTCCTAGGAGATGTTCATGAGAGCCAATTTCAACAGGATATTCAATAGACCTGATTAGATTATGCAAGTCCCCTGAGGTCCTCGTTGAATCCAATTCAACTACGCCCCCAAAGTCATTAGGATCTTCAGGAAAACGTATCTCCGTCCCCTTTGCACATCTAATAATTTCCCAATCGCTGATGGTATTCTTGACACTTTTGGAAAATACACTCCAAGTTGAACTCAGCCCCCTTCCATCCAATCCACCTTTTCCAAAGTCAGGACTATTTCTATCTGAAGTACCTTGCATTATTGCATCAAATGTCTCCCTGATAGTTGCATCTGCATGATGGGTCATTACCAACGATGCTTCAGCTAAACCCTTAGCCCTGGAAGAGAATATAGGAGTTCTAATTTGGCCAATACTAACGGTAACGTCAGCGCAAATTTCGTGCCCCTTTTCGAATTCTTGTTCCAAATCGAAAACCTGTGAACCCTTCTCATCAAAGTGGAAATTAGGCGAATCTCTGATATCTATAATATTCAGAATTACCTTGCCAGATCCTTCTTCATTCGAAATTTCAACCGACCCTAATCCTGATTTTTCAACCAAACCATTTCCACTATTAGTTTGAAAGAAAATCGGAGTCCATCTATCAATAACTGTCGATCCTGCACCGGGCTCTTTCCATTCTAAACTCCTGTTCAGGAGTTTTGAAATTTCTTCATTAAATGTTGCAGTAATTGAAATTCTATCTGCCCTAAATCTCTTTTTGAACTTAATTTTGTTCGAAATCCGAAATGACCCATCCATATCTCCCTGTGAAATAATAATTTTAGCAGCTATATCGCTGTTGTTCCCACTCCATTCAACAACCCGTCCTGCAGTACCTCTCTTGACGACCCATTTATTTTCTGACATGGGTCTATGTTTGGGTGGCGAAAACTGGTTCAATTCAGCCTCACTAAATTCAATTATTGTTTTGTAAAAACTGTTTAGGAATATCCCAATGGAGAACATTCTTGTAAATTGTGGAGGGGTAAAATTCAGTATTTGTTCACTCCACCCCTCGTCAATTCCCAGATTGCAAAAATGTTTTTCCCGACCAATTTCTTTCCCTGACTCATCAAAAAACAATACATAGGGTGAAATTGTTAATTTTACGGTTTTCTCGTCTTTCGTTGTGCATTTCGTTCTGAATCTGATATTGTACTTTCTTTCTTGATTAAATTCGAAGTCGATTTTCTCGGATGTGACAAATATATTATCTCCATCAGAATTATTGTGATTATCTATTCTGAATTTTTCCTCTATTGTTTTTCCAGAGAATTCAATCCCTTCACCTCTGTAACTAATATTCCATGGTCTTCTTTTCCGCGAGAAAATGTCCAGACTAATCGTTTCCTCTTTCCATTTTGACCATCCTTCAACTATTTGGATCGGAGAAAAATCTACACCCCCGCCCTCCTCACTAGAAAAAACAAATGCTCCGTTCGCAGATAATTCTAATGCACCCTTGTCGTGTTTAACGACCCTAGAATCGCTATTTCCCATGATTTCACTTAATTTCCTCTGGCCCACTTAATTACTCTATTAGCAACTTCTTCAATGTCTTCTTCTCCTAGCCCGGGATGAACAGGAAGTGAAATCACTTCATCAACTATATTTTTGGCAACGGGACAATCTCCTCTGCAATTTTGTAAATGAGGGTAATTATTTATCAATCTGGGATAATAGATCCCTGTGCCAATTCCGTTATCTCTGAGTTGGTCAGCTAGTGCACCTCTGTTTTCCACCCTTATGGTGTATTGGTGCCAAGAATGATTCACATTTGGGGGGGCACTAGGGATCTTTACACCCTCAACCCCTTCTAACCTTTCAGAATATATTTTCGCATTTCGCATCCTGATCTTATTGTAATCGTCTAACTTTCTCAATTGAACCCTGCCAATCGCCGAACCGATGTCTGTCAATCTGAGATTCAGACCAAATCTCTCATGCTCGTAAACCCCTAATTTACTATTTGGCCTTCCATGATTCCTAATACTATCTAGTTGAGCAAATATGGCCTCATCATCGGTAGTGACCATCCCCCCCTCCCCAGTCGTCATATTTTTTGTTGGATAAAATGAGAAGCACTCAACATCTGCTAAAGATCCAACCTTCTTCTCTCCGATAGATGCACCATGGGCCTGTGCAGCATCCCCAATCAATTTCAAATCATTTTCCGTAGAAATTTTCTGTAAATCTTCCATTTCTGCAGGTAATCCGTAAAGATGCACAGGCATAATCCCCCTCGTTTTTTCCGTAATTGCCTCTCTTACCGAATTTGGCGAAAGGTTGAATGTGCCTTCCTCAATATCGGCAAAAACTGGAATAGCTCCACAGCTTAGAATTGAATTTGCCGTAGCAACAAATGTTAGCGGAGTTGTGATCACCTCATCACCAGGGCCAATTCCCAGGGCCGAGAGAGACAGGCTAAGAGCAGAAGTTCCGTTATTCACAGCACAAGCATATCGCGTTCCTACAAATTCTGCAAATTCCTTCTCAAATAATTTTGTTTCCGGCCCACTCGCAATCATGCCTGAACGTAGAACTCGAGATACCTCGGTTACTTCTTCATCTCCTATCTGTGGCTGTGCTATGGAGATTCTCATCATTTTCCCTCTAGAGTATTTCTCTAATTACTAATTTGCGGTTCTAGATTGACAGTTTCACCAGTCTCATTACAAGTGAATGTTCCTCCCTTCAAACCCTCCCCGATCTCGATATCCATTCTATTTCCTGAAGTGCCAACCCATCCGACAATCTTTCCAGGCACCCCTAGAACCAAGGCATGAGGAGGGACATCCTTTGTCACGACAGAACCGGCACCAATCATACACCAACTCCCTAGGTTGATTCCGCACCTTATTGTTGCGTTCGCACCTATGCTTACTCCATCATTGACTTTGGTTTTGGACAATCTTTCTTGATCCCATAGGTGAGCCCTCGGGTGCAAGTCGTTGGTGAAAACTGCATGAGGGCCAACGAATACCCCATCTCCCAAAGAAACGCCGTTGTATAACATAGACCCGTTCTGTAGTTTACAACTATTGCCGATTCTCACTCCCTCATCGACATAGGAACCCTTGCCAATTACACAGTTCTCTCCTATTACTGCACCACTTCTGACATGGGAAAAGTGCCATATTGCAGTCCCCGAACCCACATCCGCGCCATCTTCAACTACTGCTCGAGGGTCAATTCTGACTCCATCCTTTTCATCTCCCAATGGAAACCACCCCCCCAGATTTAATCGATTCCAATGCCGCAAGAGCAACCCTGAGGGCCAAAACTCCTTGTTCGCCATCAACTAATGGTTTCCTATCATCGTTGCTACCGATACACTCAACGAAGTCTTCGATCTCTAATCTCAATGGTTCTGCACTTTCTACATGAACCGCATCTCTACGTATTTCTAGATTGGCTGGAAACTGATTTGGATTTTCCGGGTCAACAAAGACGCTAGAAGAGGCTGAAATTTCTTGACTCATGTAATCCAACTCAACAAATGACCCTTCACAAGTCAGGGAAACGGTTCTAACCTTCATTGGCGTAATCCAATTCACTTCCACTATTGCATTGTTGCCATTTTCGAATTCGATCATTATTGTCGCATGATCCTCGTATTCGATATCATTCAAACTACCCCCTACTGCATAAACGCTAATCGGCTTAGATCCCATCAGAAACGTGGCATTGTCAATGTCATGTATGCCAAGATCAAGAATTACGCCCACGTCTCTAATTCTACCAGGAAAATTCGACACTCTTCTTGTTGATATCGTAACCACATTGCCCCATGCACCATCTAAAATATTCTTCTTGGCAGCGGTAATTACTGGATTATGCCTCTCTATATGTCCAATAGCTAGAACTAAGCCCATTTCTCTGGCCTTTTCGATCAGTTCTTCTGCCTTCTGTATATTATCTGAAATTGGCTTTTCAATTAGGAGGTTTATTCCCTCGTTAATTGCCTTCGTAGCGAGTTCATAGTGAGTAAAGGTTGGAGTGGCAATAATTACTCCGTCCGGATCCAACTCAGCAATCGCTTCATCAATTTCATAGAAACCCGGAACTCCAAACTCTTCCGAAACTCTATCCGATTCTGGCCTATTTTGGTCGCAGACCCCGCATAGTACTCCTATCTCCGAACAAACTCTGACGTGATTCCAGCCCATTGCGCCTACTCCTACGACCAAGACTCTCGACATATCTATTCGCTGTGAAGGCACATGTATAACGCTATCCAAACTCCAACTAACATTACAAGCCTCCGTGATGAGGGGCCCTTGGAGGAATCAAGGTGAATATCTCTGTTTCTTCTGAAGAAATCAACAATAGAACGGTCACAATAGCAATAGTGGGTCTCGGATACGTTGGTCTTCCTACCGCATTAAGATTCTTCGAGGCCGGATTTTGTGTTTTCGGGATTGATACAAACCCCACTACCGTCTCTTCTTTATCTCAGCAAATTAATCCGATAGGTGAACCAGATTTAGATGGTAAGATGCCCCCTCCCAATGACCCTAATTGGAACATTACTTCTTCTTTTACCGATTCCATACCTAATTGTGATGTAATTATCGTAACGGTACCAACGCCCGTCTCTGCAGACAAACATTTGGATGAGACAAATGTCTCACAAGCCGGAGAATCAATTTTTGCGAATATCCTTCCGGGTTCGGGCAAGGTGGTAGTCTTAGAAAGTACAGTTTATCCAGGATTTACCAATAAGATTTGGTCACCAATAGCCAAAAACAATGGATTGGCCATTGGCAATGATGTTCACTTTGCTTATTGCCCAGAGCGTTATAATCCCGGAGACGCAGATAGTACCATCTCCAACACGAACAGGATTGTTGGTAGTGTAGATAGAGTAGTGGGGGATTTACTGGTCGAACTTTACTCTGTGATATCAGAAGCATCAGTAATTTTTGTCGGCCAAATGGAGGTAGCCGAGTCTTCAAAACTAATTGAGAACGTACAGAGGGACATCAATATCGCCTTAGTGAATGAACTATCAATGATTCTTCCTAATTTGGGGATTGATATTGAGGAGGTGCTAGAAGCCGCATCCACCAAATGGAATTTTCATCGATATTTCCCAGGCATTGGTGTCGGAGGGCATTGTATCCCAGTTGACCCCTATTTCCTCATTGACCAAGCAACAGAAAAGAATAGCGCTGTCCATTTGATTTCTACAGCTAGAATGATCAACAGCCAAATGCCTTCTCATGTCGCAGATCTGGCATTGGAGATAATTGATGCACACAAACTTCCAATCGAACAAACATCTATTCTCTTACTGGGGTGGTCATACAAGCCCAATATAGGAGATACCAGGGGTTCTCCTTCACTTGAACTTGCGAGAATTCTAAATGGGCATGGAGTTGATATTTATGCATTTGACCCATTCGTCCCTCCGCATGAATTCCCCGAATTCGTTTCCGTTGTCTCGGATGAAAATGATATTGAAGGATTTGATATGATAATTTTGGCCACTGCCCATGAAAAGTTTGAGGATATCGACTGGCAAGGAGTCTCGGCGAGAATGAAAAATAAGATTATCTTCGACGGCCGGAGATCCCTTGATTTGGACAATCTCAGGAAATTAGATTGGGAAGTATATGCATTGGGAAAACCCAACTCATATTCATCCCGTCAATGAGATGTAATCTGATATCGCCTCACTTATCGGGCCATCAAATCTAATTCTTCCTTCATCAAGAACCAAACCTCTGGTGCACAGTTCCTTAGCTAGACCAAGCGAGTGCGTAGAAATTAACACAGTACCGGATTGACTAATAAATTCCCTCAATCTCATCTCAGCCTTTGCTCGGAATTCCCTATCTCCGACACCCAGAGTCTCATCAATGAGCAAAATATCTGGGACTAGTGCCGTAATAATCCCGAACCCCAATTTCCCCCTCATTCCCGTCGAGTAACCTCCAACATTCCGATCAAAGGCCTCCTTTAGATCGGCAAAATCATCAACTGAATTCACAAAATCTTCAATTTGACTAGATTCGACACCATATGCCGCCCCCATCTCCCTTGCATTTTGCCTCCCAGATAACATGGGAATGAGGCCGGGATCGGCCCCGGCTAGTAGGAATACCCTGCCCGCAGTCTCAACCACTCCTCCTGAAGCCCTAAGAAAACCAGAAATACATTTTAGCAGGGTTGATTTTCCCGCCCCATTGCGTCCAAGAATCGCCACTATCTCCCCAGGATCAATTCTCAAATTGATATCCTCAAGTGCCTTATACGGGGTAATATTTCCAAATGGCCTCCTTGGCAAACGCTTGAACTCTTGATAGTCAACATTCAGACTCTCAGAAACAATTGAGCCATTTCTCAAGACCATGCACTCAACTCCCACCTAAGACTATCTATCCTATAGTAACCTCTAACAGAGAAACCCACTAGTGCACCAATCACAAAAGCCCCAAAATAGGGATCGAGTTGTAGCATGGCACTGTCTAGATCTGCCATATATCTGGACAATTCAACGAAGTAAGTGAATGGATTAATTAGATTAATTTTGTAGTGCAATCCTTCGGCATAAGTTAGGGGGTACAAAGCGGGTCCTGCGAAGAACATTAACCTCATGAAGTACCTAATTATTACCTTTATATCCGGAATCGCGTGACCTATTCTGGAGAGATTTAGGCCCAAACCTTCGAATGTAAGGCCAAGAATGATGCCAATTGCAATAAACGAAAAGACTGCCAGTATCTCCACACCAAATACGAAATAGAGGATTGCCGCTACTCCCGAAGTTCTACATGCGCTGTCTATAGCTCTAAATTGGAACATTGGTTTCACTAGTACCCAAGTTCTGACTCTTTCGCACTTCAAGCCACCTGAGAAATCATCTAAACATTGAATTCCGGACATCAGAGAAACTGTAGCTAGGCCCCAAAGAGAAATGCCAATGAATATCGATTCCGAACTAATGCTGGAACGCAAAACAGTCAGAACAAATAGGTAAACTAACGACATTACCAATGGCTCTAGTACAACCCATAATACTCCTAATCGTTTATCCCCTGCTAATCTTCGGAATTTATTTCTCAGGATGAAAGAACTCCTTCTGCGATCCAAGAATGCACGCTCTTTTCCAACTTCGCCTACTTCTTTGCACTCTTCTACTGTCATTATCCTATGCAAATGAACTCACCCCAATAGGAAGAAACAGCACCATTCTCCGACCCCCTTATACGAATTTCTTCCGAACAAGAGGTATATTATGTTCATTCGTTGGGCATTTTCTATGACAGAACTTCGAGACGTTCCCGAGAGGGTCAAAGATGGCAGCCCCAATCCAATAAACGATATGGGCCAGTATTCTTCCCACTACAGTAAATCAATCTCTGATTCAGAAGAATTCTGGTTGGGTGTAACTAAGAAATCAATTGTGTGGAGGGACGTGCCGTCGAAAATATTGGAAGGGAGTTTTGATTCAGTTGCAGAGGAACCTCTTCGTTGGTTCTCCGATGGTACCCTCAATGTGTCTGAGTCTTGCTTGGATCGACATCTAGCACTTCGTAGAGATAAAATTGCTATTATTTGGGAAGGTGACGAACCAGATGAAATCAGAAGAATTACCTACGGGCAATTGCATTCCGACGTCTGTAGGCTTTCCAATGCTCTAATTTCTCTAGGCGTATCTAAGGGTGACAGAGTCATTGTTTACATGGGAATGGTGCCCGAAGCAGCGGTTGCAATGTTAGCATGCGCTAGAATTGGAGCCATCCATTCCGTCGTATTCGGCGGTTTCTCTTCAGAATCACTCAGGGACCGAGTGATAGACTGTGGCGCAAAGGTAATCCTAACTCAAGATGAAGGAGTGCGCGGGGGCAAGCGGATTCCACTTAAGTCCACAGTAGACGATGCAATCAGTGGGATAGATTCTATCGATTATGTTGTTATTTTCAGAAGAACTGGTGCAGAGATTAAGCAATTGGATCACGATGTCTGGTGGCACGACATTATATCCGATGTTTCTGAACAAAACGAAGCAACCATTGTTGATTCAGAGCATCCTCTGTTTATACTCTACACGTCGGGTTCCACAGGAAAGCCGAAAGGACTTGTACATACCTCAGGCGGGTATCTTACCTACGTTACCCACACGCATAGGACAGTTTTCGATCTCCGCGAAGATGACATATATGCATGTGTAGCCGATGTTGGATGGATTACTGGACATAGTTACATTGTTTACGGACCACTCTCAAATGGGGCTACTACGTTCATGTTTGAATCTACTCCGCTCTACCCCGATGCAGGAAGATACTGGGACATGGTCCAGAGACATGGAATGACAATTTTCTATACCGCCCCGACTGCAATTAGAGCTCTAGCCGCAATGGACGAGTCTTTCGTTTCCCGCAGCGATATGTCCTCTCTCCGAGTACTTGGAACAGTTGGTGAGCCAATAAATCCAGAAGCTTGGGAATGGTATTTCGATATCGTAGGAGGTGGAAATTGTAACATTGTCGATACTTGGTGGCAGACCGAAACAGGTGGAATATGTATTTCCCCCATAGCACCGGCTACTCCAACAGTAGGTGGTTCAGCCACCTTACCTCTACTTGGGATAGTACCTCAGTTAATGGATGAAAATGGAAACCAATTAGAGGGTGAATCCGAGGGACTTCTGTGCCTGACTAATCCGTGGCCAGGTCAAGCCAGGACAATTTGGGGCGATCATAATAGGTTCGTAGACGTATACTTCTCGATGTTCCCAGGAAAATACTTCACTGGGGATGGCTGCAGACGAGACTCAAAGGGATATTATTGGATTACTGGACGTGTAGATGACGTCCTAAACGTATCAGGGCATAGGATGGGAACAGCTGAATTCGAGTCAGTCTTGGTTACTCTGGAGGAGGTAGCAGAGGCTGCTATTGTTGGATTCCCCCATAGTATCAAAGGAACCGGGGTATATGCATTTTTAGTTCTACAAGAAGATCTAAAGATGGATGAAGACATAATGAATAAGGCCAATATCGCATGTAGGAAATCTATTGGTTCTCATGCCAAAATCGACCTCTTCCAGAAAGTCCCAGGACTGCCAAAGACGCGATCCGGTAAGGTAATGAGGCGGATTCTTCGAAAGATTGCAGAAGGGGAGCCGGATTCACTGGGGGACATTTCTACTTTGGCCGACCCTAGCGTAGTTGCTACAATTGTTTCTGAATCGCAGTTGTAACTCTATGTCGGGCGTTACAACATTCCCAGACAAACTTTCATAATTTGAGTGCATAGCCACAGGCCATGACACTTGTGAAACCTGAGTCCGACTTTCTAGTATTGGATATTGGCCTTGCTGGATTTGGTAGGAAGGAGATTGAGATAGCAGAACATGAAATGCCAGGATTGATGTCAATCAGGAAAAAGTATTCCACTGACAAGCCTCTAGAAGGCATTAGAATTTCAGGATCCCTCCATATGACAATTCAGACCGCGGTCCTTATTGAGACGCTAGTGGAATTGGGTGCTTCAGTTAGGTGGGCTAGTTGTAACATTTTTTCTACACAAGATCACGCTGCAGCAGCAATAGCGGAATCAGGAATACCAGTTTTTGCTTGGAAGGGAATGTCCCTGGAAGAGTACTGGGATTGCACGCTTCTTGCACTAAGTCACACGGACGGAAAAGGTCCGCAATTGATTGTAGATGACGGAGGTGACGCAACTCTTCTAATTCACAAGGGATTCGAACTTGAGGAAGGTAGCGACTGGGTGGAAACTACCTCCGAAAGTCAAGAGGAGCAGTGCATCAAGAATCTACTCAAGAAGGTAAATTCAGAGTCCCCTAATTTCTGGCATGAAGTTGTCGAGGCGTGCAGAGGGGTCTCAGAGGAAACTACTACTGGCGTTCACAGACTCCAACAGATGGTAGAGAACGGGTCACTGCTTTTCCCTGCAATTAATGTGAATGACTCGGTTACAAAGTCAAAGTTTGATAATCTCTATGGTTGCAGGGAGTCTCTGATTGATGGCATAAAGAGGGCTACGGATGTGATGATAGCAGGAAAGACTGCTGTAGTCTGCGGCTATGGGGATGTCGGCAAAGGATCTGCACAGGCACTGAAGTCCCAAGGGGCCAAGGTAATTGTAACCGAAGTTGATCCAATTTGTGCTCTCCAGGCCTCCATGGAGGGTTTCCAAGTTCTGACTATAGAAGATTCTCTCGGCTCGGCAGACATCTACGTCACCGCAACGGGAAACAGAGACGTGATCACATTGGAGCACATGGAGAGGATGAAGGATCAGGCGATAGTCTGCAACATCGGTCATTTTGACAATGAGATCCAAGTGGATAGTCTGGAGGCGAGCACTGCCATCCATACCAATATCAAGCCTCAGGTCGATAAGTACACATTCTCGTCTGGCAACAGCATCTACCTACTGGCATCGGGGAGGCTGGTCAATCTTGGTTGCGCAACAGGTCATCCAAGTTTCGTGATGTCAACCAGTTTCGCGAATCAAGTGCTAGCTCAGATTGACCTATGGGAGAATAGGGACGATTACGAAAACATAGTTTACACCCTGCCAAAGCACCTTGACGAGGAGGTAGCCCGTCTGCACCTGTCGAAGATAGGCGCAAAACTGACCATTCTGACGGATGAGCAGGCCAATTACATCAACGTCCCAGTCGAGGGTCCGTTCAAGAAAGAGGAATACCGCTACTGATTTCCGTTGGACAGCCTCACATTGTCACTTGCCAATGATTCGAACAGATCTGCCTCTATCCCCAACTCTTCGAATTTTGCCGCTATTGCCATTGTGTCCTTCGGGAGACAACTCCCGCCGAACCCCATTTTTCCAGGAAACTCGTCCAAATGGGAATCTACTATCCCACGCTCATGTGGATGAGTGATGATTTCCTTGATTGCAGACCAGTCCTCATCGTAATGATTGGCCAGCCGTTGGAAATGGTTGCCGAAGAGAACCTTCATCGCATAGAAAGAGTTCTTTGCGTACTTGACGATCTCCGCCTGAGTTGGACTGACGTGGAAGAATGCCCCGTCGAGCATTATCCCTGACTCAAGGTGATGCTTCAGAATCAAATTGGCCAGATCTTCATCATGAGTCCCTGCAACTAGGATTTCTTGCTCCTTGAAGTCATCATTCGCCCGGGCCGCTCTTAGGAACTCCGGAGAGCAAGCAATCCGGAGATTGGGAAACTCATCATGGAAGCCTTGAGAAGTTCCAGGGACAACAGTGCTCTTGATTATGGCAGAGAAGCCATCTGGCAACCCCTCTAAAACTGAACGAACAATGCTGGTATCGCACTTGCCGGTTTGCTCGTTCGTTGGTGTGGGGACAGCAATATATGCTACATCTGTATTTTCAATCACCTGCGTAATCGAGGTTCCAAGGGCTATGTCATGGGTAAAAACGTCATGATGGTCCTTGAAGCCCTCTAGGATGGCCCTTCCGACGACTCCGAGCCCAATGATTCCTATTTTCACAAATGCCACTCCCGTGCTCTGCCACGGGGCTCCCAATATTGATTTGTCGCGCACTCACTTGGGCTCTATCATTTGGTTCAGGATCTTCAGAAGTCCCCTGAGTGTGACCTCACTAATGCCCGAAACAGAGCAAACCTCGCTCTGAGTCCTAGATGAGGTGCTGTTCTGTGACGCGTAGTATAGTACCACTCCTGCAATTCCAGATGGCTTCTTCCCCTGCCACGACAGGTCATCCTTCACCCGGCTCCAGATTTCCCTGGTCGCCCCCAGTACCTCTGGAGGAAGCCCCAAGTCGGAGTGAAACTTCTCGAAGTACTCCTCGGGACCGGTGATATGATGAGTACCGAGATTCCTTGCGACTAGCCTAATCGTCCTCTTGAGCTCCTTGACTTCGACATCCGAAACCATGTCGAAAGCCTCTCCGATGTCCTCGATCTTCCTTGGGATCTTTGCCTCCCTTGCAGCGATGTAGACGCAGGCTGCCGTGACTCCTCTTATGCTCCTCCCAGTGACTAGGCCCCTCTCTACCGAGTGCCTGTATAGGGAGGCTGCCTCTTGCTCGATTTGAGGCGGCAAGTCCCCACGATCCCTAATGAACTGCATTGCCACTGAAAGATTCCTACTCCTGCTGTCCCTTGTCTTGCTCCTTTGGTCAATCCTCTGCCTCCTTCTCCAGTCTCTAAGGGCCTTGCCAGAGAGGCCATGCTTTCTAGCTCCGCCAGAAGTCAGGTCGGATCTGCGAATCTCGGTTGATAGCCCCTTGTCAGAGAGGGTGAGGGTGGATGGTGCCCCTACACGGCTCCGGTCATCCCCATTCGAGTGATTGACCCACTCTGCACCCGGGTCGATCATGTTCTCAGCCGCGACGTATCCACAATCGGAGCACACCGTCTCACCTCTGATGTTGTCGGCATCCCACGAGGTCCCTCCGCAGATCTCGCATGAACCAGCCATGCTCTCCGTGCTCCTGGTCCTAGATGGCCTGGCACTCGTTGAGATTCTCCTTCCTTTCTTCCTCGATGCTCTCTCATTGGTAGCTTCATATTTTCTCGCAGTGTTCCCTTTCATCTTATCAACCTCCAGTTGTATAGTCATAATCAATATATTTAAACTCTTGTATTATCTGCTTTATCTGGAAACTTCTCATTATCCGCGTTGTTTTTCCACCGTCCGACTCCGGCGAGTTGCATGAGCCAGACTCCAGTGAGGACCGCGTTGTACGAATCGCACATCTCAGCAGGAGCGAAGATGGTCGATTTCCATGGTTACGAATTGCCAATTTGGTACTCTTCCATTCAGGAAGAGCACTTGTCGACTCGTAATTCCGCAGGCCTATTCGACGTCTCTCACATGGGCCTTTTTCGTTTCCTTGGGGATGGTGTTCGAACATGGTTGAGTTCAGTATCTACTCAGGAGTATATGAAGTTCCAACCCGGGCGCTGTGGATACTCTCACTTCCTAGACCACGAGGGTCACATCATCGACGATATGATTTTCGCCGTCTCTACTGA
>MDTG01246437.1_pt1 | contig 26584 bp, 25 predicted proteins | sample 811421 | NCBI WGS metagenome assembly MDTG01 (sample SAMN05326645, study PRJNA326480) | marine metagenome | isolation source: seawater | place: Pacific Ocean: South East | collected 2011
ATATTCAAACCATCTGCATCTATAGCTCATAGTTGCTTCTAACATTTCATTTCCAACTGTTAATATTACATCTCTTGCTGGCATGCACCCAAACATACTCTCGGTTTTCCAGTCAGGTGTGAAAGTTTTTTGATTAAAGTTTATTGGAACTGGTCTATCAACTTTAATACCTCTTTTTTCTAAAAGTTTTGCAAAATTATTTAAAAGCTCATTTGCTTTATCGACTGTATCTTTGGTTCTTGGTCCATGCATTCCTTTCATATCAGAATCTTCTGGTACTTTAGCATCTAAAGCCGGTTCAGGTGCTGGAATGCAACATCCATCTGCTTTACCAACAATAACATGTTTTAGCGGATCCCACTCATTCCAACTATTAACTATTATTTCTTTTGAGCTCATTTAAATTTTAATTTAAACCTATAAACCTTCTATTTCTTCTTGTTAGTAGACTATAATAAAAAAGCGCGATAAAAATTAAAAAACCACCAATTATTGTAAATGTACTTGGTACCTCATTTATACCTAATATTGGTAACCATACCCAGAAAATTCCACCAATTACTTCTGTTAAAGAGAGCAATGTGAGTTCTGCTGCTGGTATATGTTTTGACCCTATAGAATATAAAATTAAACCTAAACATACTAATGTGCCATGTAATGAAAACAACATTTCGTTTTTGCTTGATGAGAGAAAACCAATTTCTTGCTTTATAATTATAACAGCTGAAAATATAGCACAGAACAAACCTGCAAAAGCTACTGTTGTAAATTTTGGAGTTTCTTTTCTCCATCTTAAGGTAACGGAAAATATAGCAAATCCAGTAGCCGAAGCTAAACCAAAAAGTAATCCATTAATAGTTCCGATAGATAAATTATCTAAAGCCATTAAACATATACCTATAGCGGCTAAAAATATTGCTGACCATGTGCTGTAAGAAATTTGCTCCCTCAAAAAAACAAAACCTAATATAGCTGTAATTAATGGCATAGCAGCTAAACACAAAAGTGTTACTGCAGCTGTAGTATTTGTAATTGACCAAATAAAGGTCATCATTGCAGTACCTAATCCTATGCCTCCTACAATCCCAGAAAAACCAATGTTTAAATAGTTTTTATAAAATTTTTCACCTTCGTTTAAATATAAGTACGCATTTAAGATTATAAAAATGACCAAACCTCTTGTAAATAAATATTGCCATGCAATTGATTCTGGGTATTCAATGTATCTAACTACTAAAGGACCAAAGGACCATAATATTCCGGCGAAAAGCACTATTGGTATTGCTATTCTTTGATTTTTTAAATCCATATTAATAATTTAAATTTAATGATTATTTTGTATCTATAATATTAATCCATATCATCAGCAATACTATTATTTTTTTGTTTATGGGTTTATAGGCACATAATCAACAAAATCTCCTTTCCTAAATTTATCCTTACCTGCGTAAAATATTGCCCAAGAATTAGAGGCTGCAAATGAACGAATTTTATATGACTCCTGACCTTTTAGAATTTTAATCCAATTTCTTCCTTTTTTATCTACCGAGACAATACCTTTTAAAAATCTTGTAAATTTTTTTTTCTTTATAAAATTTGATTTCAATTTAGCTTGTAATTTTTTTTCCGGCTTTAAACCAATACTTTTTCTTATTAAGGGATAAACAAAAAATCTAAAGCATGCAGCAGATGAAATTGGATTTCCTGGTAAACCAAAAAATAATTTATTTTTACCATTAAATTTTGAAAACATTATAGGCTTACCTGGCCTTATAGCTACATTTTTAAAGAGAATTTTAATTTTATTTTCTTTAGTAATTTTTGGTATGAAGTCAAATTTTCCAGCTGAAACAGCTCCTGAGGTTATAAATATATCAATTTTTGAATTAAATATTTTTTTTAAAATTTTTTTAAATTTATTAATTTCACTATCTTTGATTATACCTCCATCAAAAATTTTGCTCTGTACGTAATCATTTAGAGCCAATATATAATTTGTATTTGAATTTCTTATTTGCCAAGGTAAAATTTTTTTTTTTAAATTTTTCACTATTTCACTTCCAGTGCTAACAAACATGATTTTTGGTTTTTTTTTTACTAAAATATTTTTAATTCCCAAAGTATTAAATGCCATTAGATGTTTTGGTTGTATAATTTGACCTTTTTTTATTACTAAATCTTTTTTTTTATAATCTGATCCAGCGAATCTTACATGTGAATATTTTTTTACACTTTGATTAACTAATATATGTGTATTTATATTTTTTTTTTTTAATATATTTACTGACTCAAATGGAATTACAGTATCAAAAGGTTTAGGAATTATGCCTCCAGTCATTATTTCAACTGCTGTTCCTTTTTTATACTTGCTTGTTCTTGGGTTATTGCCTGCAGCTATAGTTTTTGTTATTTTAAATTTTTTTGTTTTTATTTTGTTTATATTTTTTGTTTCTTTTGAAACTAAAGCAAACCCATCAAATGCGGTATTATCAGCTAGAGGGTAGTTTATTGGTGAATAAATATTTTTTGCAGAAACTCTTCTTAATGCCTTATTAACAAAAATAGTTTCGTCTCCTATTTTTAAATTATTTTTAACTATTATTTTTAATGCACTTTTATAACTAATCATTATAATTTTTTTTTAACTCGATTGCTTTTTCTAAATCTTCTTTTGTATTTATATTAAAAAATGGGTCAAAATCTTTAAAATTAAATTCAATTTTTTCAACATTATTTCTGTCAGCCCAATCTTGAACTTTCCTAATATTAGTATTTAAAATATCTTTTTTTAAATTTTCATAAAGATTCACAGACCATAAACCAAAAATGTTATGTCTTTGACCTTTTGAGCTTGCAAAATACAATTCTGATTTTTTGTTTATTGATAAATCAATAAATTTTTCAATAAGCGACATAGGAAAAAAAGGTGTGTCACAAGGGAAGGTTGCTATCCAATTATATTTTTTATTTTTTTTTTTAATCCAATCTAAAGCGGTAAATATACCTACAAGGGGGCCTTGCTGTTCTTTTAATTTGTCAGGAACTATCTCTATATTATATTGAGCGGCTAAATCTATTTTATAATTTGAAATAATTATTACTTCTTTTAAAAGTTTTTGAACTTTGGTTATCGTATATTCTATTAACGTTTTTTCACCTAATTTAATTAAATGTTTATCTTTTCCCATTCTTTTGGATTTTCCTCCAGCCAATATTACTCCTAAAATATTGTTTTCAATCATGAAACAAATTATAAATTATTAATTGTTTAATTAAAGAACTATAAATGGATTTAGAAATTTTAAAAATTGCTTCAAATACAGAAAATAACAAATTTCTTGATAACTATACACATCTATCAAAAGGGAATAATCCCATTTGTGGAGATGAAATGCAAATAAGTCTGAAAATTAAAAATAGTAAAGTAGTTGAATTTGGATACCAGTGTAAATCATGCATTTATTGTCAAGCGTCAGTTAGTTTATTGTCAAGAATTTCCATAAATAAATCAATTAGTAAAATTAAAAATTTAATAAATATTTCACAAAATTTTTTTGAAAAAAAAGAAACTACTTTTCCAAATGAATGGTCTTCTTTTAATAAGATATTTAAAAAAAAAAATATTGCACGTAAAGAATGTTTGACCCTACCTTTTAAAACGCTTTTAAAAGCAATTAAATTATAAAAAAAATGAATAAAGAAAATTTTATTAAATCTTTTTTAGCAGCTTTGTTTTCGACTATTACTATAGGTTTTTTAACTTACTTAACTTATAAAACTGAATATGGAATATTTTTAATAGCTTCGTTTGGTTCTTCTATGGTTGTTCTTTATGGGTATCCAGAAAGCCAATTTGCACAACCTAAAAATATTTTTTTTGGACATCTATTAACTTCAATAATTGGTATTTTATTCCTATATTTAGTTCCTTTGCCAATATATATACTTATGCCTTTGGCTGTGGGCACAGGAGTTGGTTTGATGATTTTGTTAAATGTTGCCCATCCTCCGGCTGGTGGAAACCCAATTATTGTTATAATTGGAAGTGTGTCGTTGGATTACTTAATAAATCCAATAATAATAGGCTCAATTATAATTGTAATATTTGGAATAATTTTAAATCGACTTATTTTAAAAAAGAAATATCCTTTATAAATGGACATAAAGTATAACGTTACTAAACTGAAAGATGATAAAACAGAAGATATTAAAGATTTTGTTTCTGTTGAAGAACCTCTTGAAATGAATTTAAAATTTAAAATTGATAATAAATGGCACACAGAAAACTTATCTATTACAATGAGAACGCCTGGAAATGATAATGATCTTATTTCGGGATTTCTTTTTAATGAAAAAATTATTGAAAATATAAATGAAATAGAAGAAATTAAAAAAAAAGGAGAAAAAGTTGGGGACTACAATATAGAGAATAAAATTGAAGCTACTATTAAAAATACAAAAAATATAGATATAGCAAAATTTAAAAGGAACTTTTTAACAAATTCATCCTGTGGCGTATGTGGAAAAACATCTCTAGATACACTAGAGGCTATAAAAGATAAAAGGTTGGATTCGTCTTTTCCTAAAATTAATAAAAAAATAATTTTAAAGTCTCCTAGATTGCTAATAAATGAGCAATCTGAATTTTCAAGAACGGGAGGAATACATGCCAGTTCATTAATAGATAAAGAAGGTCATGTTATTGCAACAAGGGAGGACGTTGGAAGACATAATGCTTTAGATAAACTTATAGGGCATGCCCAAAAAAATAAATTAATTGATAATCATTCTCAATTCATTGCCTGCTCAGGCAGATTAAATTTTGAATTAGTTCAAAAAGGATTAATGTCTGATATAGGTCTTATGGCTGGAGTTGGTGCGCCCACAAGTCTCGCTATAGACTTAGCAAAAAGATTTGGTATGACATTGTTGGGGTTTGTAAAAGAAAATGGATTTAATATATATACTTATAAAGAGAGAGTTATATTAGAAAATTAGATGTCAAAGAATATAAGTAAATTATCTGGAAGAATAGGATTAAAAGATAATCTTTTTCAAAAATTATCTGACAGGTCTTTAAATTCTAAAAATGGAGAAGGAATGAAAGATCTTGCGGATAAATATCATGTTGGAGTTTCGACTATTTATGGAGCAGAAAGTTTTTATGAATTTTTAAGGCCTGAGCATAGAGCAAAAAAAGCTTTTGTTTGTAATGGAAGTGCATGTATGTGTGCAGGAACACAAGATAATTTAAAAAAAAAATTACAAGAAAAACTTGGCAAAGATAAAGTGGGTGAAATGTTTTGCTTAGGTTATTGTTATGAAAATCATGCTTTTCACTATGATGGTGAAAATTATGCTGGTAATGACATTGATAAAATTGATGAAATTTTGAAAGGTAAGGAAATAATTCAAGAAAAATTTAATTCAAAAAGTTTTGCAACAACAAGTTTTTTAATGGATGATAAAATATCTAATCTAGAAAAGTTTAAAGTAAATCTAAGTACTTTTTTAAAAACTGATAAAAAAAAAATTATCCAATCTTTGTTATCTTCAAATCTTACTGGAAGAGGTGGTGCCGGCTTCCCAACGGGACTGAAATGGGATTTTTGTAGCAAAACTAAATCAGACAAAAAATATGTAATTTGCAATGCAGACGAAGGTGACTCTGGAGCATTTTCTGATAGATATCTATTGGAAGAGCAGCCCTTAAAAGTTATTTTTGGCATGGTGATTTGTGGATATGTAATAGGAGGAGATGAAGGTGTTCTCTATATAAGAGGCGAATATCCAAAATCTATTGAAGCTTTAAATGGAAGTATTAATTCTCTAAAAGAAGCAGGATTACTAGGCGAAAACATTTTGGGATCTGGTTTTTCTTTTAATTTAAATATTTGTATAGGACAAGGTGCGTATATTTGTGGAGAAGAAACTGCATTGATTGCTTCTATCGAAGGCAGAAGAGCAGAAGTAGATGTAAGACCTCCGTTTCCTGTAACTGAGGGTTTGTATAAAAAACCAACTGTAGTAAACAACGTAGAAACTCTAGCAGCTGCAAGTGGTATTTTACTTAATGGTCCTGAAAAATTTGCATCAATTGGAAATAAAAAATCTGCAGGAACAAAACTAGTTTGTTTAGATAGTTTTTTTAATAAACCTGGGGTTTATGAGATTGATATGGGAACTCCAATGAAAAAAGTTTTTTATGATATTGGAGGTGGTTTAAAAGAACCGATTAAAGCATTTCAAATTGGGGGGCCTCTGGGAGGTGTTGTTCCGATTAAAGAAATAGATAAATTAAATTTAGATTTTCAAGAGTTTACAAATGCAGGATTTATGCTTGGACATGGAAGTGTCGTAAGCATACCAAAAGATTTTAGCATGATTAATTATATTCATCATCTTTTTGAATTTTCAGCAGAAGAATCGTGTGGAAAATGTTTTCCAGGAAGGCTAGGGTCATACAGAGGAAAAGAGATGTTTGATCAAGCAGTGAATGAATCTAAAAAAATACCTTTAAAATTACTTAATGAATTGCTTGTTACAATGAAAAAAGGGTGTTTATGTGCTCTATGTGGCGCAATACCTGTTCCCATTATGAATATTTTAAAGTATTTTAGCGATGAGATGAAGGATGATATAGTACAGGAAAATTCATGAGTTCTGAAAAAAGAAAAATCGCCTATATAGACGGTAAACCATATGAGATTGGTTTAAAACATACTTCTATATTGAAATTTGTCAAAAGCTATCTTGGAGAAAAAACTGTACCCACTTTATGTGATGATCCAAATCTTGCACCTTATGGTGCTTGTAGAATTTGTTCTGTAGAAGTTGCTTTAGAAAAAGATGGCCCAACTAAAGTTGTAGCATCATGCCACACACCAGTTGGTGAAAACCAGCATATTTTTACAAATAATGAAAATCTAAAATCCTTAAGAAAAAATATTGTAGAATTAGTTTTAACCGATCATCCAATGAATTGTGGTACCTGCGAAGTAAACAACAATTGTGAACTTCAAGATGTAGCTGATGACCTTGGTATTAAAGAACATAGATATAATAAACCCAAACAAAATAAGGGAATTCCAAAGGATACATCGCATTCTTATATGAGAATGAATTTAGATAATTGTATTAATTGTGGAAGATGCGTTAGAGCTTGTGATGAAATTCAAGGTTCGTTTGTATTAACAATGAGTGGAAGAGGTTTTGAGTCAAGAATTACTACTGACAATGATATGTTATTTGGTGATTCTTCTTGTGTATCTTGTGGTGCGTGCGCACATACATGTCCTACTGATGCAATATCAGATGTTTTTGCTTCCAAATCAGCCGATTATGATAAAAAAGTTAGAACTACCTGTTCGTATTGTGGTGTTGGATGTAATTTAGAAGCTTCTATAAAAAAAGGTAAAGTAGTTTCAATTGATACACCAAAAGAAACTGAAGTTAATGCGGGACATACGTGTTTAAAAGGCAGGTATGCTTTTGGTTTTTACGATCATAAAGATAGATTAAGATCACCATTAATTAAAAGAAATGGAAAGTTTCATGAAGCAACTTGGGATGAGGCCTATGATTATATAAAGAAAAAACTAGACAAAATTGTAAATGAAAATGGGCCAGATTCGGTTGCTGGAATTTCTTCTGCAAGATGCACAAACGAAGAAAACTATGTTTTTCAAAAAATGATAAGGGCCGCAATTGGGACAAATAATATTGATTGCTGTGCAAGAATTTGTCACTCACCAACAGCTTGGGGAATGCAACAAACATTTGGAACAGGTGCTGCAACTAACTCAACAGAAGATATATATCATGCGGATCTTTTCTTGGTTATTGGCGCAAATCCAACTAACGCTCATCCAGTTACAGGTGCAAAAATTAAACAGCAAGTAATGAAAGGTAAAAAACTCATCGTGCTTGATCCGGTAACTACAGATTTAGCTAAACTTGCAGATTATCATCTTAAAGTTAGACCTGGAACTAATGTGGCGGTTTTAAATATGATGTTATATTTCATTGTAAAATCAAAGTTATATAAAGAAGATTTCATTTTAAGCAGAACAGAGGGTTTTGAAAACTTCCTTAAAGAAATTGAAAAGTTGGATATAGATTATTTAGCAAAAGTTTCAGGAGTTGATAAACAACAAGTAAAAGAAGCTGCAATAGCCTATGCAACTGCAAAAAATTCTATGGAATTCCACGGTTTAGGAGTTACTGAGCAAGAACAAGGATCTAAAACGGTAATGCTAATAGCAGATTTAGCTATGATTACTGGAAATATTGGAAGAAAAGGAGTTGGAGTAAACCCATTAAGAGGTCAAAATAATGTACAAGGTGCTGCTGATATGGGATGTCAGCCACATCAGGGAGCTGGTTATTTTCCAGTAGCAGATAAAAAAATTCAAGATTTTTATACTGAAAAATATGGAGTTGTTCACCCAACTAAAGCTGGCTTAAAAATTCCTCAAATTTTTGATGCAGCAATAAATAAAGAGGTCAAAGCAGTTTGGATTATCGGAGAAGATGTGGTGCAAACAGATCCTAACAGTGCCCATGTAGCTAAAGCAATGAATGCATTAGATTTATTAGTGGTTCAAGAAATATTTATGAGTGAGACTGCTAAACATGCTGATGTAGTTTTGCCAGGAACAACTTTCTTAGAAAAAGATGGCACTTTTACAAATACTGAAAGAAGAGTACAAAGAGTTAATAAAGCTGCAGAGCCTCTTCCTGGTACAAAACCTGATGGAGTCATAGTTACTGATATGATGCAAAAATTAGGATACAAACAAAAAACATATAATGCTGATGAAGTTTTAGCAGAAATAGCTGATGTTGTTCCCTTTTTCAAAGGCATAACTCGTGAAAGACTAGGAAATTTAGGTTTACAATGGCCAGTAAAGGAAGATGGTACTGATACTAAAATTCTTCATGAAAAAGAGTTTAAATTAGGAAAGGGAAGAATTAAATATTTTGATTGGAAAGAAAGTAATGAAGTTGAAAAAAATAAAAAAGAATATCCTTTGATACTAACTACAAGTAGAGTATTGCAACATTATAATGCAGCTACAATGACAAGAAGAACTAAGAACATTAAAATTGTAAATGAAGATATTTTATTAGTTCACCCGAAAGATGCAAAATACAGGGAATTAAATACAGGAGATGTTGCTAGACTATATTCTGGTAGAGGTGAAGTTTCTTTAAAAGTTGAAGTTACTGATAAAGTTAAAGAAGGAATTGTATTTACTACTTTCCACTTTCCTGAGCATATGGTTAATATGGTGACAGGTCACGGTAAAGATGAAGAAACTATGTGTGCTGAATATAAAGTTTCTTCAGTAGAAGTGCAAAAAATTTCGAACAAATTTAAAACAGAAGTTATAGCTGAAAAAAATCAAGCAGAAGTTATATCAAATTAAAATATAGCTATTTTAATATTTTCCCTTTTTAATAGATTTATTATAAAAAATTTTTGATAATTGAAAATTAGCTTTTTTTCTTAATTTAACATCATTTTTATTCATTATTTTAGAGGGTCTTAAGACATGTTTATGATATTTAAAAGTATCTTCTCCTCTTGCTTGTTGGACATACATCTTCCCTAGAACCTGTTTAACATTAGTGCCTATATAACTTTGAATAACAAAACCTATTCTTCTATCATTACTTTTATTTAACCCTGAGCCATGAATTATCGTTGGATGATGTAATGACATTTGTCCTGCTTTTAAAATTACTGGTTTTGTTTTTTTAATTGGAATACTTTTGATTGTTTGTCCTCTTGTTAACAAATTATCTTTATCAAATTCTTCTTTGTGACTCTTTAAATCTCCTCTATGTGAACCTGGCCACATCCTCATACATCCATTATTTTCGTTAGAATCTGTTACCGCCAACCATGCGGTTACCCAATTATAAGGTTTTAAACCTATATATTTTGCATCTTGATGAAAACTTACAAAACCTTTTTCATTTGGGTTTTTAATAAAAAGAGTTGTGCCACAAACAAGAATATTTTTACCTATTATACTTTCGACAGAATCTAGAATTTTTGAATTATGACAGATTTTATCAAATACTGGGGAAATTAAATGAATATAATTTCTACCAGAGCCTTCTAGTTCTCCTGGCCATTTTTTTTCAATTACTTCAATTTCTTTTCTAACTTCAAGTGCCTCTTTGGAGTTTAAAATATTAATAGGTGAAACATAACCATCGTTCTTGTACTGCTTAATTTGTTTTTTTGTTAAACGTGGCATTTAAAGTAAAAAATTATAATACGTAAGGTTCTGGTCTTGCATTACTTTCGAGAACTCTTTCAACTTTAAAACAACTTATATCAATTGTTTGATAAGATCCTGTGGTTATTAATTCTGACAATGCTCTTCCGATGCCTGGGGCTTGCATTAGACCTCTACCTGTAAAGCCTGATGCTAGATATACGTTTTCATACTTTGGATGTTTTCCAACAACTGCATTATTATCTAGCTTGTTACAGTCATAGAAACCTGCCCATCCACCAGTTAATTTCAGCTCTTCAAAAGCCGGTACTCTTTTGGCAAGCGCTGGCCAAACTAATGCTTCAAAATCATTCCATGCAGGTTCTAAATCATCTGCATCAAATACTGATTTTGGTGATCCTGCTAAATATTCTTTTCCTTCTGGTCTCCAGTACACACCTGTTGTTAAGTCACCTATTAGAGGCATATCAGAAAAATGTTTTGGGCATTTAACTCTAAAAACTGTGTGCTTTTGCGGCACTACAGGTATGTCTTTTAACAATTCTTTTGTCCAACACCCAGCAGCTGAGATTATAGTTTTGGCTTTGATTTCTGAAATATTTTTTATTTCACCTTTTATAAATTCTGCTCCTAACTCAATTGCCTTACCTTTAAGCGCGCTATGGAACATAAAGGGATCTATCCATCCTTCAATTTTACTATCTGTATAAGTTGCAGTTTCTATGCCATCACTATTTATATAATTAAATATTTTTGATAATTCTGGCCCTTTGATATTTTTTGTTCCTGCATCGCAAGCTTTGTGATTTTCCAATGCTCTGTATTGCTCTTCCGCATGCTCTGGTCCAAATAAAAGCAGATAACCATTTGGAACCATGCTAGCCGTAGGATTAGGATTTTGTTTAGTTTTTAATATTTCGGGTATTTTAGAAATAAATTCTTTAGCAAATTTTCCTAGTAGAATATTTTCTTTTTGAAAGAATTGCCTTCTAAAACCACCAAGAGATAACGGGAATGATGCTTTTTTATAGGTAGGATCTCTTTCTATAACTTTTACTTTTCTTCCTTCTTTTGACAAAAAATATGCTGTTGAAGCTCCAATTATTCCTCCACCTATTACAACTATATCATCCATACAGAATCAATTTTTGATTTTGATATATATTATATTTAATTAAGTATAAAAATAGAATAATTTAAAATAAAAGCGAAAAATAGCCAAAGCATGTAAGGTATCATTAGCAAAAAACTAATCTTATTTAAGGGATAATAAAGTTTCATTAACCACAAAGCCAATAAGATAATTATGCCGATGATTATTAAGGATACAAGTATTTGGTGTAATGCAAAAAAGGCAACGCTCCAGCTTGCATTAACAATTAAATGTATAAAATAAATATAAAAAATTTTTTTTGTATGTTCGGGGTTTAACCATACTAACCAAATAGCCAATGCCATGGACAAATATAAAGAAATCCAAACTGGAGCAAATATTATATCTGGTGGATTAAAACTAGGTTTCACAAGCTCTGAATACCAAGGTTCCTTGTAATACCCTGAGATAAAACCACCCCATGTAGACATGCAAAATGCAAAAAAAATAAAAAAAATTAAATATGGTATTTTTTTTGACTTAAATATTTGCATAAAATTTATATTAAAAAAACATTATGGCTATAATGGCCTCTATAATAGGTCTTTTTTGTGGATTTATAGCTACTTATCCAATCATTTTCTTCATCCGTGTAAGGAAACATGGTTTTTATATAATACATTAAAAATAATAAACCATTTACATGTTGTCGCATATTAATTACTTTTTTGTTAAAAAGGTTTAAATTTAATTAATGAAAAAAAAAATATGGATTACTGGGGCTAGCAGTGGAATTGGAAGATCCTTGGCAATTAAATTCGCTAAAGAAGGTTGGCAAGTTGCTGTATCAGCAAGACGCGCGAATTTACTAGAGGAATTAAATAAACAAAATAACAACATTCATTCTTTTCCATTAGATGTTGTTGATGGCAAAAACACTGCGCATGTTTTTAATAACATAGTTGAAAAATTAGGATCTGTAGATATTTGTGTTTTTTGCTCTGGTTTTCACAATCCGCAAGCAGATAGAAAGATAGATGTAGAAAAAATTAAAGAGATAATGGAAATTAATTTTTTTGGGACACTAAATTGTGTTTCTGCAGTTAGTGAATATTTTAAACAAAAAAAAGATGGGCAAATTTCAATAGTTGCTTCTCTTGCTGGTTATAGAGGTTTGCCTGGCGCTTCTGGTTATAGTGCATCTAAAGCTGCCCTGATTAATCTTGCTGAAAGTCTTTATTTTGATTTTAAAAGATTTGGTGTGAGAGTATCGCTAGTTAATCCAGGTTTTATCAAAACACCAATGACAGATAAAAATGATTTTCATATGCCTATGATAAAGTCTGCGGAATTTGCAGCCGATAAAATGTTTACAGGATTAACCAAAAAAAATAGTTTTGAAATATATTTTCCTAAAATTTTTAGTATTATTTTTAAAATCCTGAAAATATTACCAAATTGGCTTTATTTTAAAATTATGAGTAATGCTAACAAAATAATAAAACGTTAGTCTTTTAAAAAAAAAACTGTAAGCTCGCCAACCTTAAAACCAAATTTTTTTAATGTTGCTCTATTAATCGCAACTTTATCATCTTGTTTAAAAATCCAGTCGTCAAAACTAATTTTAATATTTTTTCCTTTAAAAGGTACCATTAAATCATACTCAAACTTAAAAGCTGATCCATAAGAGATGCCTTTTGCTTTTCCCACAACATCTGATGCAGTCCCAATATAATTATGATTATCTATTTTTTCTATTTTCCAAATTCTTTTTTGTTCTTCTCCATCTTTCCAAAAAAATTCTTCTTCTAATATTAGTAAATTATTTTCAAAACTTCCAAACATTTTCGCTTCAAACTCTCTTTTTACATTTCCTTTTCTATCTTGAAGCATTCCCCAAGCTTTTACGTGACCTTGAAAGTATTCTTCTATTTTAATTATTGGTCGAGTGTTTTTATATTCTTCTGGTTTCATTTTTTTTTCACCAAGGTATCCTATAAGCATCAAAAATAAAATTATTAAAATAATTAGTTTAAAAAAAAATTTTTTTTTCATTATAATTATCTTAATCAGCTTTTTGTAATGAAAATTGAATTAAATCTATATTTTTAGATTTAAACCCAGCTTCACAATAAGACAGATAAAAATTCCACATTCTTTTAAAAGTTAAATCAAATCCTTGTTTTGATATTTCGTCCCATTTCTTACTAAATTCATTTTTCCAAATATTTAGAGTATTTGAATAATGTTGACCATAAGAATTATAATTTTTAACTGTAAGGCCCGTTTCATTTGCATACCTATATAAACTTTTTTTGGATGGCAAAAAACCACCAGGAAATATATATTTTTGAATAAAGTCTTCTTTCTTTTTGTACCTGTCAAAAAGCTTATCGTCTATTGTTATTGCTTGAATTCCTGCCGTGCCACCTTGATATAAATTATCTTTAAGTGTTTCAAAATAGTTTTTTAAATATCTTTCTCCAACAGCTTCGATCATTTCAATAGATGCTATTGAATTATATTTTTTTTTAATATCTCTATAATCCATCATATAAATATTTACTTTTTCATTAAGTTTTTTTCTAAAAATTCTTTCTTTTGCAAATTCAAATTGTTTTTTTGAAATAGTAATACAGTCTAATTTAACATCAAAATTTTTACCTAAATACTCTGCAAATCCTCCCCAGCCACAACCGATCTCAAGGATCTTGTCTCCTTCTTTAGGTTTTAATAAATTTGTTAATTTTTCATATTTATTTAATTGTGCTTCTTCTAAATTGTTTTTTTTGCTCTCAAATATAGCGCTTGAATATGTTAAAGATTTATCTAGCCACAGCGAAAAAAATTCATTTCCTAAATCATAGTGCTTAGAGATATTTTTTTTGCTTCTATTTTTTGTATTTTTTAAAAATAAATTTTTAACTAAATTAAATATCGATAAATCAAGTAGACCTGAAAATTTATAAATTAAGTTGATATTTTTGGCAGTTAGTTCAATTAGATTTGAAAGATTATTAGTTTCAAAATCTCCTTTCATATACGATTCGGCTAGACCAACACTCCCACTTTTAATTATTTTAAAAGTTAAACCAGGTTTGTTTATTTTTAATTCAACATTTAAATCTTCCTTGTTATTTCCAAAGTCATAAACTTTATTATCATAATTTATTATTTTAAGATTTCCATGTTTAATAAATTTTAGACCTCCAAATACAATTTTATCTGAAATAATATTTAAATTCATTTTGTTTCTACTGTTATGTTATTTAATATTTTCAATTTTTTTTGAACTAATTTAATACCTTTGGTCCATAGTTTAAATGCCTCAAAATGTATCGCTAGAATAATTTTAATTGTCATCATCGGATGAGAGATAAACGAAGATATTAAAGTTTTACTGTTAAGCTTTTCTGCCGCACCATCTTGGGATGCAAATAAAAGTTTGCCATTTTTATCATACTGATTAATCACAACCGATAGTTTCATTTGTGGCTTTGAAACTTTAAAAAAATATTCAGACTCCATTTCTATGAAGGGAGATACGTGAAATTTTTTTTTGCAATGATTTTGAATTACATTTTCATTATTAGTTTTGAAAATATATGTATGTTGTTCCCCAAAAGTATTTTTCACTTCATAAAAAATTGATACCAGTTCTGATTTTTTATTATAAATAAAAAAAATACTTAATGGATTAAAAACATAGCCAAATATTCTTGGATAACACAAAAGTTTGATTTTAATTTCCGATGTGTTTACTCCAATACTTTTTAAATTATCTTTTACCCATTTATTTAAAGAATCTCCATTCCTTGGTCCATGATCTTTGTCAAAAAAACTTATCAGATTAAATTTATTATATGAAAAAAAAGTTATTTCTTTCTCAATTAAATTTAACTCATCAATATCGATAAGCAATGAAAATACTTTATACTTAAAATGATGTGTTTTGGGTTTGAAGCGTTTGTGTACTACTTTTCCATTATAAATTAAAGAATTTTTAATCATACACTTGTTTTATCATTTGAATTGAAGATTTTATTCCATCTTCATGGAAGCCATAACCAAAATAACTTCCGGTAAATAAAATATTTTTTTTGTTTTGTATTAAATGTAAATTGCTCTGATTTTCAAGAGCATCTTTATTAAAGTATGGATGTGTAAATTTAACTTTTTTATAAATTTTATTTTTTTTAATTTCAAAAAAAGGATTAAGTGTTAGAAAAATATTTTGATTAGTTTTAAGATTTTGTAGTAAATTTAACCAATAAGTTACTGAATTATTTTTTGGATTATACTGATCAATCGAAGAATTCCAGGAACACCAAGCTTTTTTATTTTTTGGCATTGCACTATCATCTGAATGGATAATCGCTATATTTTCTTTATATTTAAATTTTGACAATATGCTTATTTGGTTTGAAGACAAATTTTTTATAATATTTAATGCTTCGTCAGCATGCGTTGCAACAACTACTTTGTCGTAATCAAAAAATTCATTTTCTCCTCCATAATAAATTCTTGCTGATTTGGTGTAACTTTCAATTTTATTAATTTTATAATTTTTATAATGTTCGCCGGTAATTTTATTTAAAACTTTATTAACGTAGGTTTTGCTTCTATTGGATACTGTGTACCACTGAGGTCTATTTTTAAATTTAAATAAGCCATGATTTTGAAAAAATTTTATAAAAAACTTTAATGGCATTTGCTTTGCTTCATATGGTGGCATGGACCATATTGCTGCAACCATTGGAATTATATGGAAATCTATAAAAAACTTTGACAATTTTTTTTTTTTTAAATACTCGCCTAATGTAATGTCATCCTTAAAATTTGTTAAATTTTCACTTTTTTTATAAAAATTAATTATTTCAAAAAACATCTTTAAAAATTTAATATTAAAAATATTAGATTTGTTGCAAAAAATTCCACTAATTCCTTTGCCACAATACTCTATATTAGTTTCTCTTACAGAAACAGAAAAGGACATATTGCTTTTTTCAATTTTAATTTCATTTTCTTCAAAAAATTTAGTTAAGTTTGGATAATTCAATAAATTAAAAACTATAAAACCTATGTCCACTGGTAAATTTTGATTATTTATAAGAATATCAATTGTATAGGAGTGTCCTCCAAAATGGTCTTCTTTTTCAAACAAATCTACATAGTGTTTTTTTGATAGGTAATAGGCTGCGCTAAGTCCAGATATTCCTGATCCAACAACAGCTATCTTCATTAGTTTTTATGCTGCATCTTCTTTAAATTCTTCGATACTTGGACATGTGCAGAATAAATTTTTATCCCCATATACGTTATCAACTCTTCCAACTGGGGGCCAAAATTTGTTATGTTTTAAAAATTGCACTGGATATGCCGCCTCTTCTCTTGAATATTTATGTTTCCATTCATTTGATGTCAATTCTAGATCTGTATGTGGAGCATTTTTAATTGGATTATCGATTTTATCAAATTTTCCTGATTTAATTTTTTCAATTTCTTCCTTAATCTTTATCAAGGTATCACAAAATCTATCGAGTTCAGGTAGGCTTTCGCTTTCTGTGGGTTCTATCATCATGGTCCCTGGAACAGGCCATGACATTGTTGGAGCATGATAACCAAAATCAACCAATCTTTTGGCAATATCCTCTTCGGTTATTCCAGTTTCATTTTTTATCAACCTTATGTCTATAATGCACTCGTGTGCTACATTTCCTTTGCTTCCTTTATATAAAATAGGAAAATAATCCTTTAGTCTACTGGCTATATAATTGGCATTAAGAATAGCAATTTGTGTTGCTAGTTTTAACCCTTCGGATCCCATCATTTTAATATACATCCAGGAAATAGATAAAATGCTAGCACTTCCCCATGGAGCAGCTGATACAGCGCCGATACCAGTAGCAGGGCCACAATCCTTAACAACAGAATGTGTTGGCAAGTAAACTTCTAAATGCTTTTTACATGCAATTGGTCCCATTCCTGGTCCTCCACCTCCATGAGGAATACAAAATGTTTTGTGTAAATTTATATGGCAAACATCTGGGCCAAAATTTCCTGGTTTTGCAATACCGACTAGGGCATTTAAATTTGCGCCATCCATATAAACTTGACCTCCATACTTATGAACAAGTTCACAAATATCTGAAATTTTTTCTTCAAAAACTCCATGCGTTGATGGATAAGTTACCATAAGCGCTCCTAAGTTTTCAGAATGAAGTTTTGCTTTTTTTCTTAAATCTTCTAGGTCTACATTTCCTTCTTTATCACAATTGACAACAACAACTTTCATTCCTACCATTTGAGCAGTTGCAGGATTGGTTCCATGTGCTGAGCTTGGTATTAGACAAACATTCCTATTTTTTTCTCCTCTTTTTGAATGATATTTTCTAATTACCATCAAGCCCGCATATTCGCCTTGCGCACCTGCGTTTGGCTGAAGAGAAACTCCTGAAAATCCTGTTATTGTTCTTAACCAATTTTTTAAATCTGTAAAAAGAGTTCTAAAACCATCCATTTGTTCGACTGGTACAAAAGGATGTGGTTCTGAAAATTCTCGCCAAGATATAGGTATCATTTCCGCTACAGCATTTAATTTCATTGTACAGGATCCTAAAGCAATCATTGAGCGATTAAGAGCAACATCTTTGTCTTCAAGTTTTTTTAAATATCTGAGCATTTCAGTTTCGGAATGATAGCTATTAAAAACTGGGTGTTCTAAATAGTTTGAAGTTCTTAATAAATTTTTTGGTAAGTTTGGCAAACTTTCAGTTGGGTTTTCTTTGATTGATTCAGTGCAATTAAAAATTTTAAGTAGCTGATTAGCTCTATAAACATTCTTTTTTTCATCAAATGATACAGCTAACATTTCAGAATTTACTTTTCTAATATTAACTTTTTGATCTAATGCATTTTTAAATATTTTTTCAGTTTTATCTTTTGTTTTAATGGCTACAGTATCAAAAAAATTTTCTGAATATATTTCATATCCAGATTTTTTAATTTTGTCTGCAAAATTGTTAGCTAATTGGGAAACTCTCTCAGAAATTGTTCTTATCCCTTTTGGACCATGATAAATTGCATACCCAGCAGAAACTATAGCTAGCAATGCTTGTGCTGTACAAATATTACTAGTGGCTTTATCTCTTCGAATATGCTGTTCTCTTGTTTGAAGAGACAGTCTGTAGGCTTTATTTCCGTGTCTATCAAGTGAGACACCTATTATTCTGCCTGGCATAGATCTTTTATATTCATCTTTAGTTGCAAAAAAAGCAGCATGCGGTCCTCCGTATCCCATTGGAATTCCAAATCTTTGTGAACTTCCTATTGCTATATCGGCACCTAATTCTGCTGGTGTTTTAAGTTTTGCTAAAGCTAATAGATCGCAAGCTAAAATAGCCTTTCCATTTCTTTTGCGAATATTACTAATGCTTTCACTTGGATCTTTTATATCGCCTAGAGTACCAGGATACTGTAATAAACCACATACTAAATCTTCTGATAATTTATTTAATTCACTGTCATTTCCAATTAATACTTTTAAACCCATGGGCTCTGCTCTTGTTTTAATTACATCTATAGTTTGAGGATGGCAGTCATTTGATACAAAAACAATTTTACTATCTTTTTTGTTTAATCTTTGGCTTAAACCCATTGCTTCAGCTGCAGCTGTGCCTTCATCTAATAATGATGCATTTGCTATATCCATTCCCGTGAAATCAATTATCATTTGTTGAAAATTTAAAAGCATTTCCAATCTTCCTTGAGCGACTTCAGGTTGATATGGAGTATAGGAAGTATACCATCCAGGATTTTCCAATATATTTCTAATTACCACATTAGGAGTATAAGTGCCATAATAACCCATTCCAATAAAGTTTGAATAAATTTGATTTTTTTTTGAAATAACTTTTAATTTTCTTAAAGCTTCATATTCTGAATTAGACTCACCTATACTTAGGTTGTCTTTTAACAAAATTTTTTCTGGAACTGTATTTTTTATTAAATCATTTAGTGAATTATAACCAAGTTTACTTAGCATATTTTTTTCATCACTTTTTGAAGGACCTACATGTCTTTTTATAAAATCTTTTTGAGAATTATGTAACATTAACCAGCACTTTCTTTTGTAAACTTTTCATATTCATCTTTATTCATTAAATTATCCATTTCTGATTTATTTTTAATTTTTAATTTAAAAAACCAACCCTCACCTTCAGGATCCTGGTTAATTTTAGAAGGGTCTTCAACAATCGATTGATTAATATTAACTACTTCACCACTTATTGGAGTAAATACATCGCTAGCGGCCTTTGTGGATTCAACAACTCCAGCTGTTGAGTCTTTTTCAACACTTGAGCCCTTTTCTGGAAGTTCTGCAAAAACAATATCACCTAACATTTCAGTTGCATGTTTTGTAATTCCAATTGTTGCTATATCTCCCTCAACTGTTAGCCATTCATGTTCTTTAGAAAATTTAACTTCTGACATTTGATTCTCCTTTTAAGTAGTTTTTTTTGTAAAATGGTAAGTTGCAAATGCTTGCAGGTATTTTTTTCCCTCTAATCTCTAAAAATATTTTTGTGTTAAGAGAAGAATAGTCATTTGAAACATATCCCATTGCAATTGGACTTTGGACGCTTGGTCCAAAAGTTCCACTTGTTATTTTTCCAATCAGTTTATTTTCTTGATTAAAAATCTTTGTTGCCTCTCTAGCAATAATTCTTGTATCAGGTTTAATTCCAACTCTTATTTTTTCAACTCCTTCTGAAATTTGTTTTTTGATAATATTTGATCCTGGAAAATGTGTATTAATTCTATTTTTAGATATAGCCCATTTTAAATTTGCTTCAATTGGACTTGTCCTTTCATCAATATCGTGACCATATAAACATAAGCCCGCTTCAAGCCTCAGAGTATCCCTCGCTCCAAGACCGATCAATTTTGATCCATTTTTCATTAATGATTGAACAAAACTTTTAACCTTTGAATTTTCAATAGAAACTTCAAATCCATCTTCCCCTGTGTAGCCCGATCTAGTTATATAAATATTTTTATCCTCAAATATAAATTTACCCCCATGCATGAATTTTAGTTCATTTGAGCTTGGAATTATTTTTTCTAATATATTTTTTGACTCTGGTCCTTGAACAGCAATTAAAGATAATCTTTCATCAAGAGTTATTTCAAATTTTTTATCTAATTTATTTTTAATAATTTTATAATCATTATCTTTACATGCTGCATTTAAAATAATCATAAATCCTTTACTAATTTTTGTAATTATTAAATCGTCGTAGATTCCGCCTTTCTCGTTCATTAAAAAAGAATATTTACTTTGGTTTATGGACAATTTTTGTAAGTCTATCGGAAAAATTTCTTCTAATTCTAGTATTAAATCATCTCCTCCATATATAAATAGCTGGCCCATGTGGGAAACATCAAATATTCCAGAGTATGCTCTTGTATATTTGTGCTCCTCAATTATTCCCTCTGGGTATTGAATTGGCATTTGATAGCCAGCAAATGTTACAAATTTTGCTCCTTTGCTTTGATGTAGATCGTATAGTGATGTTTTTTTTACTTCCATATTAACTCTCTATAAAACCCCCTCTGTCCTTTTGCCTGAGAGATTTGCTCCTTCGGCGAGAATAATTCTCTTTCCAGAGTTAAGTTAATATGTACGGTCCTTTTGCCTGAGAGTTTCCGGGGTGGTTGCTCCTTCGGCGCCAAATTATGGTCTCTCCCGTATTAAATCTATCATCTGACAACAGAGTTTAAATGTCAAATAATAAAATTATTATTGGCTATTTTTTGTAAAAAAAGACTGAAATAAAATTGAAAATATAATAATTGAACCACCAATTAAAACACTTGCTGGTGGTATTTCGTTAATAAATAACCAAGCCCATATTGGTCCAAAAATTGCTTCAATTAAAGTCAATATACCAACAACAGCTGCGGGAGTGCTTTTTGAACCAATGGTAATACATATAAATCCAAAACCTATTTGAGCAGTACCAAGTATAAAGGAAAGTAATAAATCTTTTGGGGATATATAAAAACTTTTAAGTATAAAGGCTGCATATACAGCAGCTAAAACTGCAGCAATAAACATTGAAGGAACCATATCTACTTTCGGATTTTTTCTAACAATTACAACCAATACACCAAAAGATATTGGCATTACTAAAGCAACAATATTACCTAAAAAACCATAAGGTGAAATTGAGCTGCCAATCATTAAAATTACTCCTGCGGTAGCTAAAAAAATTGATATTAAAACATAGGCTGAAATTTTTTCCTTCAAAAAAAGATATCCAAATATTGCTAAAAATATTGTTTGTGTTGACATTGTAAAGTTTACATTTGCAACAGTTGTATTGTACATTGCAAAAACGTAAGCCGTAAAACCTAATGAAATAGAAAAACCACCAATAAATCCCTGTAAACCAGCAATCTTAAATTGTTTAATAGTTTCTTTTTTATAAGTAGCTAATAAAAAAATTCCGATAGTTAATGAACAAAATATTGAACGCCAAAATAAAATTTGCCACAGAGTTGCACCTTCAAAAGATTTTACTAGCAAGCCTCCATAACTTAAAAAAAAGGCACCCATTGCTACTAAAATTGGTCCAGGAATTTTATAAAGAAATTTCATTTAACAACTGTTTTAGATTCTAATAACTTTCTAATATTTTTATTATAAATTTCGAATGCATTTTCGGCTTCGTCTAGTTCTATGCATTGAAATAACAATTTTGTTCCTGGAGCATTTTGTATCAATAAATCATAATCAGCGCTTATTACATTTGCAATTTTTGGATAACCGCCAACAGTTGGATGATCATTCAAAAGTATAATTGGTTGACCATCGGCAGGTACTTGTATTGATCCTTTTATAATTCCTTCCGACCTGATATTTGTGCTGATTATATTTTTCAAATTATTTCCTTGTAACCTCATTCCCATTCTATCTGTTAAATTTGTTATTTTGTATTCTGAAGATAAAAAATCTTTCTTACTTGCTTCAGAAAAATATTCAAATTGAGGGCCTTTCAATACTCTTATTTTATTACTAATTTTATTAAAATAATTTATTTTATAATTTTCTTTTTCTTTACCAATTGTTTTAAAAAAAATTTTATCTTTTACTGAAATTTTTTTCCCTTCATTTGGTCCTATGCCTGCTGTACTGAAAGTTGAAACACTTTTGCAAAATGAATCAATTAAAAAACCTCCTTCAATTGATAAATATCCATAAACTGATTTTTTTGTAGATATAATATCAATTTGTTCTCCTTCATATAAATCATAGCTTCTATAGCATTCTCCAATTTTTTTTTCATTTTTTAAATTAATAATTTCAAAATGAACATTTCCTGTTATTGCAAACTTGGTTTTTCCTTTAGATAATTTTATAAGTGGACCCTGATAAGCAAACTCTAAAACTCCTTCATTTTTATTATTAGAGACTAATGAATTTGCAGTAACAAAAGACATATTGTCCATACATCCACTTGCTGTTACTCCAAAATGTTGGAGGTTAAACCTTCCTCTATCTTGAAAAGTGGTGTTAATTCCTGGTCTTAAAATCTCAAAAAAATTATTCATAATTTAATTTTTCATACTCATCTTTTGAAATAGATTTAAATTTAACTGTATCCCCTGGCGACAGAAGGCACGGTTTTTTACTGTCATTCTTATTAAAAAGTTTTTCTGGGGTTCTGCCAATTATATTCCATCCTCCTGGGCTTTCATATGGATATATATTACAAAATTTTTCGACAATTCCTACCGAGCCAGCTGGAATTTTTACACGAGGAGTTTCTAATCTTTTTAAAAAAAGTTTTGGATCTAAATCTCCCATAAAAGGATGTCCAGGAACAAAGCCAATCATATATATAAAAAAAACAGTATTTAAATGAATGCTAATAATTTCTTCTTTATCTAATTTTAATATTTTATTAATATTTCCTAAATCCATTTCAAAATCATAGCAAATCGGAATATTCCATTCTTTATTTTTTTTTTTCGAAGTTAGTTTTGAAAAATCAACAGATTTTAAAAAATCAAATATTTTATTTGTATTTGTTATTTTTAAATCAAAATTAATAATTAATTTATTATATGAAGGTGTGCAGTTTAATATTCCTTTCAATTTTTCATTTGATATCTCATTGTTTATATAATTAAATAAATTAATGACATGTGAATTAATGATTTTGTTTACTTCATCGCCAAAATCACAAACAATGCCGCAGTCTCCAATATTGCTTAATTTTTTAAACATAAATTGATATAATAATAATTAATTCTTATTAAATAAATAAAGGAATAAAATGGAAATTAACATTAATTGCGATCTTGGTGAAAGTTCCAAATTTTGTTCTACTGAAAATGACGCATTTTTATTAAATATAGTAAATTCTGCTAACATTGCTTGTGGTTATCATGCCGGAGATAAAACAACAATGGAAAAAACTATAAAAATTTCAAAAATAAATAAAGTTAGCATAGGAGCGCATCCATCGTTTAATGATCCTGAAAATTTTGGAAGAAAAAGATTAAATCTACCCTCTAGGGAAATATCTAAGTTGATAATTGATCAAATAAATATTTTATCTGGGATTTCTAATAATTTTAAAATTGGAGTTACGCATGTAAAGCCTCACGGCGCACTAAATAACATGGCTTGTGAAGATTTTGAACTAGCAAAAATTATTGCAGATTCAATTATTCAAGTAAATAAAAATTTAATTTTTTTAGTACCAACAGGATCACAAATGGAAAAAGCTGGAAAAAAATTAGGTATGAAAATTGCTGCTGAAATATTTGCAGATAGAAATTATGAGGACGATGGAAATTTAGTATCTCGTTCAAAACCTAATGCTCTAATTACAGACCCAAAGATAGCTGAACAACATGTTATTAAGATGGTAGAAAATCAAGCTATTAATTGTTATTCAGGAAAAAAAATTCCTTGTGAAATTGACTCTGTTTGTGTTCATGGTGATGGAAAAAGTGCTGTTAGCACTGCAAAACAAATTAAACAAGGACTTATAAAAGCGGGTGTGACTTTAAAACCATTGGATAAAATGAAAAAATTTATATAGATCCACTTTTTAATTGTATGATAAAAAATATAAAATTCTTTTCATTATTTATTGTTTTGTTGTTTTTATTTACTCCAGATATTGTCTATTCTGCTGCATCAGGTGGTAGTGACAAAAATAATTCTTATACAGATTTATATAAACAAGCTGAAAGATATGTTAAGAAGGCAAAAAAATTTGAAAAGAAAAATAAAAAAGAAAAAGCATTAAAACTATATTTAAAAGCTCAAAAAAGACTAATAAAAGCATACGAAAAAGATAAAAATAATGCTGATATATTAAATTATCTTGGCTTCACTTTACGTAAAGAAGGAAAGTTTGAAGAAGCAGAAAAATACTATCTAGCGGGTCTTAAAATTAAACCAGACCATAATGGAATTAACGAATATCTAGGAGAGTTATATATCCAAACAAACAGAATTGATCTTGCTAAAAAAAGACTCGAAGTATTAAAGAATTGCAAATGTGAAGAATACGACGAACTAAAAGAGCTAATAGACAAAAATTAAACAATCAAAAATGAAATTAACTGAAAAAAAAAATTCAGAAAATTTTTATAAATTATTTAAACCTCAATTAAGTCCAAAAAAAATGATGGAACTGGGTGTTTTCGGTGGATCTTATTTTTCTGGAAAAATAGAAGAATATCCCAACTCATGGTTTAAAAATGCAAAACTAAGTAAAAAATTTGATGTAAAATTGAATTTTTTTAAAATTAAATCTGGCCTAACTAGAAAAGAATGGATGGATAAAGGTTGGATTTTTAAAGAAGATCCCTTGGGTTGGTTTCAATGGTATTGTAGATTTTCTAATGGAAGAAAAATTCCAAGAATCGACAGAATACAAATAAATAGATGGAGAGCTTTTAAAAGACATGTGATTGCAATTCAAAAAAATTGTGAAATTGGTGATATACATTGCAGAAGAAGACAGCGACAAGCTATTTTGCAGTGGGCTTACAATCCATTTATTTAATCGATTGTATCATCTGGTTTGGTAACCAAAGAGCTAATTCTGGAAAAATAATAATTATTATTACTGCAACAATCATTAATAAAAATAAAGGAAATGCACTTCTGGCAATAAAACCCATATCTTTATTTGCCATTCCTTGAAGAACAAATAAATTAAATCCAACAGGAGGTGTAATTTGAGCCATTTCAACAACAATAACAAGAAATATACCGAACCAAATCATATCAAATCCAGCCTGTCTAATCATGGGCTCTATAATTGCCATTGTTAAAACTACTGCGGAAATTCCATCTAAAAACATTCCTAAAATTATATAAAAAATAGTTAATACAAAGATTAATACATAGGGGGATAAATTCATTTCTTGTATCCATATTGCTAAATTTCTTGGAAGCCCTGTAAAGCCCATTGCTAAAGATAAAAAAGTTGAACCGGCTAGAATAAAAGCAATCATACAGGAAGTTTTTGTTGCCCCCAATAAAGATTCTTTAAAAGTTTTTGGACTCAGGCTTTTTTGAAAGTAAGAAAGAATAAGAGCTCCAACAACGCCCAAAGAAGCAGCTTCAGTGGCTGTTGCAATACCAGTATATATTGAACCAATCACACCAAGTATTAAAAGTATTACAGGAAGCAATTGTTTTGATTGTTTAATTTTATCTAAAAAAGAAAATGTTTCATACGCCTTTGGCATAATTTTATTATTTATTAGTGACCAAATGATTACATATGACATAAAAATTAAAGCTATCATTATTCCAGGAATAATTCCTGCGATAAATAATTTTGCAATAGACTCTTGAACCGTCACGCCATAAATAATTAAAATAATTGAAGGTGGTATCAGCAACCCTAATGTTCCTGAACCGGCTAAACTGCCAAGTAAAATTTTTTCAGGATATTTTCTTTTTCTAAGTTCAGGAATTGACATTTTTCCAACTGTTGCAACTGTAGCAGCTGAAGATCCTGAAATTGCTGCAAAAAGCGCACAACCCACAACATTAACATGTATTAAACCCCCGGGTAGCTTTTGCATCCATGGAGATAGACCTTTAAACAAATTTTCAGATAATTTAGTCCTGAATAGAATTTCTCCCATCCATACAAAAAGTGGCAAAGCAGTTAATGTCCATGAAGATGAAGTACCC
>MDTG01229572.1_pt1 | contig 26582 bp, 22 predicted proteins | sample 811421 | NCBI WGS metagenome assembly MDTG01 (sample SAMN05326645, study PRJNA326480) | marine metagenome | isolation source: seawater | place: Pacific Ocean: South East | collected 2011
ATGGTTTAGCTCTTGAGTTCGCATCTCAAGAGCTTCGAGGCGACTTCAAAATTGTTCTCTCTGCGGTTAAACAAAATGGTTTAGCTCTTGAGTTCGCATCTCAAGAGCTTCGAGGCGACCTCAAAATTGTTCTGTCCGCTGTATTTAAAACCCCAGAAGCGTATAAATTTGCAAGTCCAATGCTTCAGCAAAATAAAGATGTATTGTTGGCTTATAATTTAGGATATAAAACTCTTTAGTTGCCTCTGAGTAGCTTCCATGCTAAATTCAGAAAATATAATATCTAGGATTCACAAGGAATGACCCAACATTTTCAGATCGCAAAAAAAGTCATTACACGTTTAATTGAAAATGGATATCAAGCATATATTGTTGGGGGTTGGGTACGTGATTACTTGATGGATCACCCCTCTGATGATATAGATATAGCAACGAACGCAGCGCCAAATGTCATCCAGAAAATATTTCCAAAAACTATCTCCGTTGGAATTCAATTTGGCATTATCATTGTAGTAGAACAAGATCATCAATATGAACTAGCAACTTTTAGACAAGATCAAGAATATCTAGACGGCCGTAGACCTAAGGGTATTAAATTCTGTGATGCCGAGCAAGATGCTATGCGCAGGGATTTTACAATCAATGGTCTTTTTTATGACCCTATTAAAGACTCAATCTATGATTTTGTATCTGGAAAAAAAGACATTAAATTAAAACTAATAAGAGCAATAGGAGATCCTAAAAAGCGCTTTAGTGAAGACAAATTGCGGATGATTCGAGCTATTCGCTACGCAGCTCGATTTGGCTTCTCAATTGAATCAAGTACTGCGCGCGCTATCAAAGAAAATGCTAAAAATCTATTTCCATCTGTGGCTATTGAACGCATATACAGCGAATTGCAAAAAATGTCCGCATTTCCTAACTTCCATATTGCTCTTATCGAGCTCCATAAATTTGGCTTAATTCAAGAACTATTTCCGCATACAAAAGACCTTAGTCACGAAGCACTTTCTTGCCGGGTTCAGCGTATTCCATATTTCCCTTCAAGTTCCCCAGTGATTTCTAAAGTACTCGAGCTCTTTACTGTAGGCGAGCTGAAAAAGCCTCTTACCCTATTTAAATACCTTAAGCTTTCTAAAAAAGAACAGAATTTCGCGAACTACTACTTATCAACTAAACATATATTATTTGATCCCATTGATATTGATCGGTATGAGTGGGCACATATTGCTGCAAACCAATGGTTCCATGTGGTAGTAAGTATTTGCTCAACCTATTACGAATCTAATGAAAAAGCTCTTTTTCTAAGTAAATACACCTCTTTACACTCGCAGCTAAAAAAATATATTGTTCGTATAAAAACAAATAAACCTATTCTTACCTCTGCTGATCTCAAAAAAGCAGGAATTCCTGAGGGACCTTATATGGGCAAACTACTGTCCAAAGGTGAACGATTTGCGATCAATAATGATATTGAAGATCCAGGGATAATCATAAAAAATATTATAAATTAAGTAAAAACATGTCAATTCAGGGTAGAAAATCATCTAAATGAATCATATGATCTTCCTCACTAACTACTCCAGATGAAAACTGCTGCCCACCCAAAAGCCTGAAAATTGATGTTCCGCATTAAGATGGCTTAAAAGGACTTATTAGTTTTTATCAAATATTACTTGATACTTTGACTAAATAGCTTGTTAATATTCAACTCTTATGGCAATTATTGATAAATCATCAAATTGGGGCACTCCCTCAGCATGAGTAATAGCCTCCTCAAAAACGTCTGCAACGATTTTTTTGCAACTCAAAGACTCGTTTTTTCGAAGACTTTTAATTAATCTTTCTTCTCCAAAAAGTTTATTGTCCATGTTGTGCATTTCAACGATTCCATCTGTGTACATGCATAAAATGTCACCTCGATTGAGCTTTATTTTTTTTGTCTCTATCTTATCAAAATTAACGACTCCAAGAGCCATCCCCTTCGTATCAAGTTTTTCTATATTACCTTTTTTGCGCATTAAAAGCGCTGGAAAATGGCCACAATTTGCATATTCAAGTATATTGGTTTTGGGATCAAAAAATGAGACAAAAGCTGTTACAAACATCCCTGAATCGCCAGTATCTTTACAAAATAAATTATTTGTTTCTTTTAAGATAATATCTAAATCGTGATACTGCTCACCAAAACTTCTTAACATGCTTCGCACGCTAAACGAGTAAAGGCATGCAGAAATGCCTTTACCAGAGGTATCTGCTATGGATACCATTAGCCGATCTTTAACTAAAAAGTCATAGAAATCTCCCCCAACCTCTTTAGCAGCTTTGAAAAGAGCTGCCATTTCAAGCCCTGGAAAAGTGGGGACTTTTTTTGGTAATATTGAATGCTGGACTTTTTCTCCAATTTTTAGTTCTTCTTCATAGGCCCTTCTTTCAATACGCTCTTTTTGAACTTGTTCCATGTTCTGGTCTAAAAAATCTAATGTTTTATTCAATACATCACCAATAACATTGATTTCAAATCCCATTTTTTTACGGACATACCTTGGTGAAAGATCTCCAAGGCTAAGGTGGTCTATCATCTCAATTAAACTTTTCAGGGGCTCAGAAAGTTTTTTCGTAAGGATAAAAACCGCTATGGCACCAATACTTGCAATGACAATAAGTGCAACGGTGATTTTTATAATAAAAAAAGGAATATCCACAAAATTAATAGCTTTTGGGGCAGATAGCATTAAAAAAAAGTTTGTTTTAGCAATCCCCTTTTGAACGGTTGTATATTTATTATCTCCGTATAATATTTCTCCATTTTTTGAAAAGGGAAGCGTCTTATCTATCAACGCAGTAATTGTTGATGAAACAATTTTACCATCACTTGAAACAATCGAAGTCGTAGCTAAATTAAATACCCGGTTCTGAATAGGGAAATTTTTTAGGAAATCGGTAATTTTAAAAACACTTACATACCCTTGTTTCTGACTATCATCGTAAAGAGTTAAAAAGAAAATAGGCATCTCTGAGTCAAGAATAAATACCAACCCTTCTTTAGCGTATTTAATGAGCTGGGAAAAATCTTTTCCAATATATAGCTCATCTGCAGATTCATCGACAATAAATACCCCTTCTTCATTTTCTTTAAGATGAAAAATGTTAGAAACCTCATCCCTTAGAGCTAACTGCTTTAGAAGCTCGTCTGTACCGTTACTGCTTTGTAATATAAGAGAGACAGTGTTTAAATAGTCTAGTTCATGTCTTATAATTCCCTTGATGAATTCCTCTTTTTGATCAATTAAAACATTGAGCGTAAAGAGATTATTACTACTTTTAATGCGCGTCTCTTCTCTATAAAGCAAAGCCACTAATGCAACTAAAGGAACAACAAGAAATACAAGGGCTATTAGGAGGATTCTAGAGGCTAATGAGCCTTTATTGGTAGGTTGTTTTTGTCTTTTCTTGGAATCTTTGCTATACTTGCTCATATGGGTACATATACAAAAGAAATAAAGAGTTTACAACATCCGATTGTAAAACATCTATTTAAACTTAGAAAAAACAAAAAATATAGCCTTGAAAAAAAGCAGCTTGTCATAGAAGGCAAAAAAATCATCACTGAGTATCCCGGACCCATTGACCTACTACTTACTTGTGATGATAGTTCTTTTATCTCATCAAAAATACGTTCCCGCATCAAAGTATCCATTGAGATTATTAAAAAATTAAGCTCTACAAAATCGCCAGAACCCTTTATCGCTCAGGTACAACGCCCTGAAAATGCACCTCTTGAGAAAAAAAAACGTATTTTATGCCTTGATGAAGTAAAAGATCCAGGGAATGTTGGGACCTTAATACGCTCTGCTACGGCTTTTGGATTCGATGGAGTTTTTTTAACTTCTCATTCAGCAGACCCTTTTATGTGTAAGGCACTTAGCGCCGCTAGGGGAGCAACTTTTAGGATCCCTATAATGATTGCTCCTCTTAATGACCTGCTAAAAATAATTAAAAAAAATAACCTTACTCCTTTTTTCGCTTCTAAATACGGAGATAAAAACGTATTTTTTAAAAAACCTTTTGTCTTAATTCTTGGGAATGAATCATTTGGAGCGACAAAAACGCTAGAAAATATTTCTCATTCAATAGGTATTAAAATTTCTGATGATGTAGAGTCCCTAAATGTCGCAGTTGCAGGTTCTATTTTAATGAATAAATTTCAAGAGTCTTTATGGCAAAAATAGATAAATATTTAGATTTTGAAGAATCATTTCACTCTAAAGGAAAAAGAGAATACCGAAAAGAGCGTAATATTATTAAAAAAAAGGACCGCTCCAAGTATAAAAAAAGCGATCAGGATCAGTTGAAAAATGAGCAATCTATATCCTTAAACGCGGGAAATACCCGGGGGAGAGTACTCTCTATTTATCCTGATTATATTGTTGTTTCTGGAAAGGCCTCCTCTTTCCGCTGCGTTTTAAAAGGTTCACTGAAAAAAGAAAAAACGCGAAAAAAAAATCTTATCGCAGTCGGTGATTGGGTTCACTTTGAAGAAATAGCTGAAAATGAAGGGTTAATTTGCCACATAGAAAAGCGCTACTCGCAGTTAATTCGCGCAGAAAACCTCTCTCGTAGAAAAGAGCAGCTCATCGCTACAAATATTGACCAAGTCTTTATTGTAATGTCTGTTGTATCCCCTCCTTTTAAACCTCTTTTAATTGACCGCTATATTTTAGCTGCAAAAAAAGGGAATATGAATCCAATTATTGTGATCAACAAAATTGACTTATTTGCAAATCCACCATCCAACATCACCCGTGACCAAGGACAAAGTGAGCAACTACTACTAAGTGAGGTTGTAAAAGCCTATAAGGCAATAAATATACCCTTGATACAAATAAGTACTCAAACAAACACGCATTTAAGCGAACTAAAAACCTTACTAGAGGGTAAAACCTCTGTCTTTGCAGGACAATCAGGTGTTGGAAAATCAACAATTATAAACGCTATTTTTGGCACAAATTTAACAATTGGTAGCGTTAAGGTAAAAACAAACAAAGGGTCTCATACGACAACAACAGCAAAATTGATTCCTTTTAAAAATGAAGGTTTTTGTATTGATACCCCTGGAATAAAAAGTTTCGGGATTTTTGATAGTGATAAATCAACGATAATAGATATTTTTCCAGAAATTCAAAAGTATTCTGCTCAATGTTTCTTCCCGAACTGTAAGCATATCCATGAGCCAAAATGCGCAGTTAAAGCAGCTTTAGAAAAAGGAGAACTCAGTTCATATAGATATGCATCATATCTAGGTCTATTAAGCGATAATCCACCAAAAGAATGGGAATAGCGGTTTTTATTTTTCAAATTGTATATAAAAATAAATTTCTGCTACCTTGAAGTTATGACAAAAATAAAAAGCATTTTATCCCGGGAGATCCTCGATTCTCGTGGAAATCCAACTATTAAAGTTGAAGTTACTACAGAAAAAGGTGTAACAGGTAGAGCTTCGGTGCCATCAGGGGCTTCAACAGGTGTACATGAGGCACATGAGCTTCGTGATAACGACCCAAAAAGATATTTTGGTAAAGGGGTAACAAAAGCTGTTGCAAACGTCAATGGACCAATAGCAAACCTACTGATAGGTCAAGATATTTTTAGCCAAACACATATTGACCAGCTAATGATTGAATTAGATGGCTCAAAAAATAAAAAAAATCTAGGGGCAAATGCAATACTTGGCGTTTCTCTTGCCTGCGCAAGAGCTGCAGCGATGGAAATGCGTTGTCCTTTATTTAAATACCTTGCCAATAATAATTCTGTAAGCCTACCTACCCCTATGATGAATATCATCAATGGTGGAGCCCATGCTGATAACTCGCTAAATTTTCAAGAATTTATGATTCGCCCAGTAGGAGCACCGAACTTTTCAGAGTGTATAAGGTATGGAGTAGAAATCTTTCATCATCTAAAAAGCCTTCTAAAATCTAAGGGCTATGCCACATCGGTTGGTGATGAAGGTGGTTTTGCACCTAACTTGTCTTCAGATATAGAAGCGCTTGATCTTATAATTACCGCAATAAAAAATGCGGGTCTTCAGCCAGGAAAAGACATTACCCTTGCTCTTGACTGCGCAGCATCTGAATTCTACGACCATAAAACAAAAGCCTACATTAATAAAAAACAAGCAAAAAACTCCCCGCAATCCCACGAAAAAACATCTACTGAACAAATAGAATATCTACAAATGTTAACTAGGAATTACCCTATTGATTCTATAGAAGATGGCCTCGATGAAAATGACTGGAGTGGATGGCAAGAACTCACACACCGGCTTGGAGAAAAAGTTCAGCTTGTAGGCGATGATATTTTCGTAACAAACCCAGAGTATCTACAAAAAGGGATCAACAAAAAAGTAGCTAACGCTATTTTAATCAAACTAAACCAAATTGGTACTTTAACAGAGACAATCAATACAATTAATCTTGCAAAAGAAAATAATTACCAAACAATTATTTCACACCGCTCAGGGGAGACTGAAGATACATTTATCGCTGACCTTGCCGTTGCAACAAATGCCCGTCAAATTAAAACAGGATCTTTATCTAGATCCGATAGAGTCGCAAAATATAATAGACTACTGACTATTAACGAGTTAATTTAATAAAAAATATTTTATTTTTCTAATAAAAAGTTTCTGCATCTAATTACCTTGAAAATAAATTAAATTATTGGCAATTGAATATTAAACTTAGTGTTTATATTCACAAAGGTATTAAATGAATAAAACAGTCCTTCTTTTTGGTGAATCTGAAAAGGGAGAAATAGGGTCTTTATACTATATATCCACAATGGAGGAACTTAATAAATCACTCGGCAACCCCCCAGTAGGGAGTAAGGGGTTGTTTTTCGGCGTGAAATCTATTCTCCTACAATACAACTTAATATATGTCAGAGTTAAAGAAGAAGGTTTTAGCACCAAGGACTACCTCAAAGGAATAAACAGCCTTCAAAAATACGGGAGAATAGAAAATTTACTCGCAATTTTTATACCAGGGGTTGGAGATGGAAAGATTATTGATCCTTTATGCTACTTTGCCAGGAATAATCATGCGATCGTAGTCACCAGTGAATCAGATCTCTACGATTACCTTACTTCAATACAGCTTCCCATTATTGAATAGTTTTTAACCTCCAAAATAAGATGTAAGCCCAAGCTGGTCTGCTTTCATGGACTTTTCACCAACTTTCCAATTTGCAGGACAAACCTCACCATTTTTTTCGTGAAAAATAAGCGCGTCAAGTAGTCTTAGAGCCTCATCTACACTTCTTCCAAGAGGTAGATCATTGATGAGTTGATGGCGAATAATGTGGTTTTTATCCATTAAAAACAACCCTCTATATGCAATTCCCTCGTCTTCATTTAAAACCTGGTAATCAGCGGCAATAGACTTTTTGATATCCGAAACAAGTGGGTAGGTAACACCTTGTATTCCTCCTTTTGCCTTAGGAGTATTTACCCAAGCAAGATGGGAAAAGTGGCTGTCTACAGAACATCCTATAACCCTAGCTCCTCTTTTTTCAAAATCATCCAAACGATCTTGAAATGCATGAAGCTCTGTGGGGCATACAAAAGTAAAATCCAGTGGATAGAAAAATAAAACTACGTAACTCCCCTCAAACAATTCAAGGGAAAAGTTTTCATTAATACATCCATCAGCAACCATATTAGCTGAAAAATTAGGTGCTTTATTACCAATTAATCTCTTCATCTACTACTCCTTATTAGTGAATGGGTCATTGTACCATAAAAAATAAACTCTGACACTAAGTTTATATCATTTATTAAGAGCCGGGAAAAATATATTTTTCACGCTAAGGTCTAGCCAAATAGCTTTTTTGCATCCTTAAGCCAATTTTCGTCACCAATGGTCGTTGCTGGGCCATGACCAGGATAAACTGTTGTCTCAGGCGGCAAACGCTCTAAAATTTTTAAGGACTCCCACATACTTTCCGGCGAGGAAGTAGGTAGGGATAACACTCCAATTGATCCCTTGAATAAGGTATCCCCAGAAAAAAGGATCTTTTCTTTTTCTAAGTAGATGCAAACACTTCCTGGACTATGGCCTGGGGTTGAAATTATTTTCAGATTTAAAAAACCAACAGCCAAAGTCATGTTGTCTTCAAAATATTTCTCTGGGGTTAACCCTTCAATTTTTAGTGGAGTAAAAACGTTGTCACTTCCCGGATTAACTATATTTTGTTTATCTTGTGAATGGATATAGACTGGAACATCAAAAATATCCTTAACTTTTTTCAAATCAGCAATATGGTCCCAGTGAGAATGAGTAATTAATATAGCTCTTATTTTTATAGAAGCAGATCCTTGAACGAGCTGTTTAGTACTTCCCGGAGCAGGGTCGATAATTACCCCTTCACTAGATTTTGAGCAGGCGAGTATATAAGCGTTGGTGTTTACGGGGCCTGTTGAAAATCTTTCGACTACAGCTGTCATAGTTTTGTTCCTTAAAGACTGCACCGGAGAGGACTCGAACCTCTAACCTCCTGGTCCGTAGCCAGGTACTCTATCCAATTGAGCTACCGGTGCATAAATATATATTTTGCGTTACAATCCCTTTTCAATCAAGAATAAATAAAGGAAATTATGGCTATTAACTGGAATAAACAATGGAGGCTACACGCTCCCAACTACCACAACGGTTATGTTATTGTGCATTTGAATAACTCTGTCTCTTTCAAAATGAAGCCAGGCCCTGGGTTTGGCGATGCCTCACATCCTACAACAAAAATTATGCTAAGCATGCTTCCAAAATCAATGAGTTCTACAGTTGTTGATCTTGGGTGTGGGAGTGGTATATTAGCTATTGCCGCAAAAACCTTAGGAGCAAAAAAAGTTTTCGCTTTAGATATTGATCCTCAAGCTTTAAACCATACCAGGGAAAATAGTTTACTAAACTCTTTAGATATCGTTATTACCCATAAATTAACGACTTTTTTAGAAAAACCTCTCATTTTGATGAATATGATTTCATCTGAGCAAACTTTGGCGTGGGACAATCTGCCGAGATTCAAAAATTATACACTTATTTGTAGTGGTTTTTTAAAAAATGAAAAAGAGCCCCATTCTTATGGGACTCTTATTAAGAAAAAAGTTTTGGGAGATTGGATTGGTTATATGTATGAGAAGTAGTCTTACATCATTCCCATACCAGGCATACCACCCATGCCACCCATTCCGCCCATACCAGGCATGCCGCCCATGCCACCCATTCCGGGCATTCCTCCACCAGCTGGTGAGTCTGACTTTGGTTCTGGCTTATCGGTAATCATACATGCAACTGTAATAAGTAGACTTGATACAGATGCTGCATGCTTTAGAGCACTTTTTGTTACAAGGACAGGGTCTACAACTCCTACTTTGAGCAGATCCTCAAAAGTATCCTTCAATCCGTTGTAGCCCATTGATCCTTCGAGTTGATACACTTTTTCTGCAATCATATTCCCTTCTTTTCCACAATTTTGGGCGATAGCCGTTGCTGGAGCAAAACATGCCTTTTTAACCGTATTTAATCCAATACTTTGGTCACCTGTTAAATCGTGGTTTTCAAGCGCTTTTACAGCTCTTAATAGGGCGACTCCCCCTCCAGGTACAATCCCATCTATAACCGCAGCACGCGTTGCATGCAGCGCATCTTCTACTCGATACTTTTCTTCTTTCATCGCAGCTTCAGTTGGAGCTCCTACTTCAATGACTGCAACGCCCCCAGAGAGTTTTGCCAACCTTTCCTCGAGGTTTCCTCGATCATAGTCCGAGTCTGTATTATTCATTTCGTAACGAATGCGCTCAACTCTTTCTTGAACTTTTTCATTGGACCCAGCGCCTCCGACAATTGTTGCTTCATCTTTGCTGACTTTTATTGTTTTTGCGCTCCCTAAGACCTCTAAACCTGCTTCTTCAAGATTAAGGCCAACTTCTTCAGATACAACAGTTGCACCCGTCAAAATAGCTATATCTTCTAGAAGCTGTTTTCTTCTATCCCCAAAAGCAGGAGCTTTGACAGCACAAATGGGCATATTCCCCTTTAATTTGTTGATTACAAGCGTTGCTAGCGCCTCGCTTTCGATATCTTCTGCAATGATTAGTAAAGGCTTTTGCCCTTGTTCCATTGTCTTTTCAAGTATTGGAACAAGGTCCTTAGCGTTAGTTAGTTTTTTGTCTGTTATTAAAACTTGAGCATCATTGAATTCTGCAGTCATTTTCTCGGCATTAGTTACAAAGTAAGGAGACATGTAACCGTTTTCAATACGCATGCCATCGACTACCTTGAGCGTTGTTTCAATACCTTTGGCATCAGCAATTGTTATTGTGCCATCTTTACCAACTTTTTTCATCGCACTTGCAATCATTTCACCAATCTTAGGATCGTTATTTGCTGAAATAGTTGCAATTTGCATAATCTCATCATGGTTTGCAACAGGGGTTGAAAGGGCATCTAATTTTTCTATAATGAGCTTTACAGCATGGTCAATCCCTCTTTTAACGTCCATAGGATTAGCACCTGCAGCAACATTTTTAACCCCTTCCTTAAAGATAGCTTCTGCAAGAACAATAGCCGTTGTAGTCCCGTCTCCAGCAACGTCAGCTGTTTTCGAAGAGGCTTCACCCACAAGGCTTGCTCCCATGTTTTCAAACTTATTTTTTAAAGAAATGTTTTTTACAACAGTTACTCCATCCTTTGTTGAAATTGGATTCCCCATACCAGAGTCCATAACAACATTTCGACCTTTAGGGCCAAGGGTTACTTTTATTGCCTTCGCAAGAGTAGTTACCCCTTTGAGGGTTGCGCTTAAAGCTTCTTCATTAAACTGCATCATTTTTGCCATAATTTATCTCCTTATTCTACAACTGCTAATACATCGTCTTCAGATAGGATCAAAAGCTCTTCACCCTCATCAGAATTAACTTCAGTGCCTGCAAAACCCGCAAACACAACTTTCTCATTGATTTTTATATTCATTGGAATGGTGTTGCCATCAAGATCAATTTTGCCTGGTCCAACTGCAAGAACATCGCCCTGTTTAGGCTTTTCCTGTGCAGATTCTGGGAGTAAAATACCCCCCTTACTCACTTCAGCATCTGATCTTTTGACAAGGATTTTATTCCCAAGTGGGATGTATTTTTTAGGATTCATATTTTCTCCAGTATTATTTTCTTATGAGCATAGAAGTTTGAGTCAATTTTGTCAACATAATTAGCACTAAAGGGTCAAGATTGCCAGAAATTGATTTTACCTTTTAGTATTTAAGGTATTTTTTTCGCAATTCAATAAAATTTTCTCTTTCTCTAATAGGATATTCAATCATTTTCCATGTGATATACTGCTCTTTATCAACAACTTGGATAAAAAAATCATTCCCAACTGCTTTAGAGAAAAGCTGTCTACTTGTCTTTGAAACTTTTTTTAACTCTTCCTTGAATTCTTTGGGATAAAGACTTTTTAGCACGCCCAAAATGAAGTATTGGGTGTTTAAAGGCTTAAACATTTTTCGATCAGTGACTCTAATTAAAACTCCGTGGCAATCGGTGTTACGCATCTTCCCATAGAAAGGACGATAGTGGTATGGCATGAAATGCACACCAGGAATTTTTTGCTGGTTGAGCACCTGAGCAAAATGTTCTGCATTAATCCAGGGAGCTCCAACAACTTTAAAAGGTAATGTATAACCCACTCCAATGTTTACCACATTAAGCTCCCCAATAATCCCTGTACTAGCGTAAAACAATGGGGTATCAGCCTCTGGAATATGCGGGCTTGTAGGAATCCATGTTAGACCGGTATCTTTGAATGACATTTCTCGGGTCCAGCCCTCCATTGGGATAACCGATAGCATGCATTTAATTTTATATTCTTTGTTAAAAAACTCTGCTAGCTCTCCTGCAGTCATTCCATGACAGTAGGGAACATTAACATATCCGATAAATGAGCGCCATTTACTCTCAAGCATTGGGCCATCAACGATAATCCCGTTAATAGGATTAGGTCTATCCATTACAACAACAGGTATTTTGTTTTTAGCGGCCTCTTCCATCACATAAAATAAAGTAGTAATATAAGTATAGGACCGGACCCCAATGTCTTGAATGTCATAAATCAAAAGGTCTAATCCTTTTAACATTTCTTTTCCTGGACGCCTATTAGATCCGTAAAGGCTAAAAAGGGGTATTTCACCTATTTTACCATTACTCATTTTTTCATCTGCATACCCATTGCCATTCCATCCGTGCTCAGGGGAAAAAATCGCTGAAATATTAATTCCATTAGTTAATAGAACCTCTAAAGTAGGGACTAAATCCTTGTTAACCCCCGTTTGATTGCTTATAAGACCAACCTTTTTACCTTGATGATTTTTATAAAGACTTTTCCGGATATACACATCAATCCCTGTTTCAGTTGAAGGGGCTGTATTTATATATAAAGTGAATAAAAGAGCATAAAGAAAAAAGAATTTCATAAAATAACAATAGCCAAAACCTCTTTTTTTGGGTACAAAATAACCTAACTCTAGTGGCAATATGGGCCCGGATTTGGTCTGAAATTTTCAAAATCGAATATTTATCAAAAAAGAAAAACGTCTCTTATTTTTTGGGAGGTCAATCCTGGAAAAACTTTTGCCATTCTTTATTAATTATTTGGCATGATTTATTTCCCTTTTTAAAAATTCTTTTTCGATTTTTTGCAACTATTGAATAAATAAAGTTTAGAAGCTTTTTTGGTATTATAGAAAGGATCTTTCCATATAGGCTCCATGGAAATTTTAGGTGCTTTAATAAATTTTTAATCGCCTCCCCCTGATAAGAAATATGGTGGTCAATGCACGAATAACAAATGATACTGTCTGGGATATGGTCTTGAAAGCAATGGTCTGGGATACGTTGAAACGCATCTCCCCCAATTGGAGCGAAAATAATGGGAAACAGATCCTTCCGTCTTTTTAGGGAAAAAATAACACTCCTTTGACATAGAGGGCAGGTTTGATCATAAAAGATATAAATACCGGTAAAACTTTTTTTTGACACTACAGCCTAACTTTCTTCACTTATTTAACTCTTATAAAATATCAGAATTGAGATCAATAGGTGCAAATTATCTAAGAGCGGTATATACTCCTTGTAATTTTAGGGGTCGAATTCATGCCTGAGCACTTCGAAGTAAAAAGAATATGTTCGTATTTAAAAAACGGAAATATTCTTGGAAAGAAAATCACTGATATTTTGTTTCTTAAGGGTTATGAAAAACTACTGAAACGCGGTGAAAAAAACGATTGGATATATTGGCTAAAGGGTCAGCAAATTCTAGAAATTTGTGTAAAAGGAAAATATACTTTTTTCCAACTTACTAGCGGAACACTAACCGTCCACTATCGATTTACTGGAATTCCACATATAAGCAACAAATCATATAGTGGAATGCTCTATACTATTTTTAATCTCCCAACGACTGATGACGCAATGCGGTTTTGTCGTTTTAAACTCATCCTTGATCACTCTATTTCTCTTAGCTATTGCGATATTCGCTGCCTTTCAGATATCGTTTTTTATCCTCAGCAAAATTTTGCTAAGCTTAATAAATACATTTCATTAGCCCCAGACCTTTCAAACTATCAAAGCGAACCCTATCAAAGCTGGATACAAAGAAACAAAAGAAGAAAAAGAACGATTAAACAAGACCTTCAAGACCAATATACATCCCCTTCTGGCATCGGCAACTACCTAGCCTGCGAGATTTTATTTTTAGCTAAATTGTGCCCTTGGACAATAGTTTCAAAAATTACAGAAAAGCAATATCAATGTTTATGCTTAGCAATCCAAAAAGTCATCAATTTATGCCGTTTAAATGCTCACTATTCGTGGTTTGGAGTATTTAACCAAAAATTTTGCTCAGTTTGTAGAGGAAAGATTTGCAAAAAAAAAACACCTCAAAACCCTTTCAAGTCAAACAACACATTATTGTCCTAAATGCCAAGCTAAAAAAATTTCATAAAATCATGACTGGTGATTGATTGGTTTTCCATCCCATGGTAGTATTTATTCATGAATACACTAAATCCTCAGCAAGAACGTGCAGTGAATCATGTTGATGGCCCTATGCTCGTGCTCGCAGGTGCGGGGTCAGGGAAAACGCGCGTTGTGACTCATAGAGTTGTAAACCTATTAAAAATAGGTGTGCCCTCCTCAGAAATTATTGCCCTAACCTTCACCAATAAAGCCGCTAAAGAGATGAGAAATCGGATAAAGGGGTTATCGGATACTTTTATTTTAACATCAACTTTTCACTCACTCGGCGCACGCATCCTCCGCGAGTCTATCCACCACCTTGGATACAAAAGTGACTTCACAATTTATGACGAAAAAGATAGTTTAGACCTCCTTAAATCATGCGTTAAGTCCCTTGGATACAAAGAAGAAAAAGGAATGATCAAGTCATTAAAAGTGGCTATTTCCAACGCAAAGAATGACCTGCTCAAGCCAAGTGAAATTGGAGGAGATAATTTATCTGTTTCAAATGAGGTTTTAAAAGATATTTATATTGCATACGAGCAAAAGCTAAAAGAATATAATGCACTAGACTTTGATGATCTGCTTTTTCTAACAGTTAAGCTTTTTAGAAGTCAAAACGACACTTTAAAATATTACCAAAACAGATGGACTTTCTTACTCATCGATGAGTACCAAGATACAAACGCTGCTCAATATTATATGGCTAAGCTTCTAGCTGGAGAGAGAAACAACATCTTTGTTGTTGGAGACCCTGACCAATCTATTTATTCCTGGAGAGGCGCTAATATAAATAACATCCTGGATTTTGAAAATGATTTTGAGAATGGAAAAATAATTACCCTAGAGCAAAATTACCGAAGTACATCAACTATTTTAGAGGCTGCAAATCAACTCATTGTGAACAACGATTGTAGATATGAGAAAAAACTGTGGAGCGCTCTTGGTGTTGGAGAAAAAATAGGCGTTTATATTGCAAACAATGAAAAAGAAGAGGCTTTGTTTGTTGTAGAAAAGCTCCTTAAATTGAACAAATGTGATGCTATATCCCTAAATGAGTGTGTGATTTTTTACCGAACAAATGCCCTTTCAAGAACCTTTGAAGATGCACTGCTACAGCATCAAGTACCATATATCATCTACGGAGGGCTTTCTTTTTATCAAAGAAAAGAAATAAAAGATATTCTTGCCTTCCTCCGAGTCTCAGTTGCAAGTGCTGATTTTTTAGCTTTTGCACGCACAATCAATCTCCCCAAAAGAGGTGTTGGGTCCTCCTCTTTGTCCAAGCTTAGAGATAAAACAGCTGATCTTGGCATTCCTATTTTTGATCTAGTCAACCAAATAAGACGTGATATCGATATAGATATGAAGCTATCAAAAAAGGTAAAAGAGGGTATTAAAGACTATTTTAATAGAATAAGCCAAATAAAACAGCTCATAGATAATAACGCCCCTTTGGAAGAAATTATACGAGAAGCAATAGATATAACCTCATATGAGCAGGTGCTAAAAGAGGATCCTGAAAGCTACAACGATAGGATGGAAAACGTAGATGCATTAATAAGTAAAGCTGCCGAGTGGTCTTTGGAGCATCCTGACAAAAATCTACCCGAATTTCTTGAAGAGTTGTCCTTAATCTCCACTTTGGATGAAGCTCCCCCTCAAGATGCAGTTAAACTAATGACTCTTCACAATGGCAAAGGACTTGAATTCACTACCGCCTTCATGGTTGGAATGGAGGAGAATCTATTTCCCCATATCAATTGCAAAGACTCTGCTGAATTACTTGAGGAGGAACGACGCTTGTGCTATGTAGGTATGACAAGAGCAAAAAAACACCTTTACCTCACCGCTTCAACATACAGGTATATGTGGGGTAATGCTAAGGTGATGTGTTCGTCTAGATTTATTGGCGAAATCCCGGGAAACTACCTTCAAAATTTAAGTGAAAATGCTCAAGCTAATAATGACCTTGACTGGGAGGAAGAAAGGGGATTTAAAGCGGGAACAGAAGTATTCCACAAAGATTTTGGGAGGGGCATCGTTATTAAAAGCTATAACACATCCTTGGGCCTTACATACGATGTAAAATTCCTTGATAGCCACACTACCCGTTCGTTGGTTGGAAAATATGCTAAGTTCAGCATTTATTCAGACTAAAAAAGAGCCATCATAAGATCCTTTTATATTCTCAATTCTCAACGTATCATCTTTACAAATAGCCGTTTTACATAGCCTAAGGCTATTATAATGAAGATTTAGTACGGTCCAAATGGACGGCGAGAGTATGACCAAATAAAGCACCAACGGGTCTATCCCCATACTCATTTCCTTTTTCACACAATTTTATAGCTGATTTCTCTTTTTTTTTAACCAATGGCTTTTGTGAGTCGGTGTCCAGGGTGTCCCCAGCAAAAAAGGATAATATGAAGGCTGTAAGTGGTAATAACATCATAATGTACCTCTCAAAACAGTAATAATTTAGTAAACTGAAAATAAATCCTTATACCAAAATAAAATTTTACACTTTTGCTTTATTAAAAAAAACCTTTTTTTTGATTTGATTTGTGATATAGAAAAATTAGGGGGGGAATTTACTATCATGCAAATAAACCAGGAGTGCCTATATCAGCAAAATCTTCTGCTGAACGCAAAAATGGAACGTGCATTTCATGTTCTATCCCTTTCAAGCTTAGATTTAAAAGAGTGGCTGGAAAAAGAACTTGAGAAAAACCCGATTTTAAATGTTTATTCTTCATCTACAGAGCCGTTTGATTTCTCAAAATTAGAAATAAAGCAAACACGTTTTGATTATCTAAAAAAAGAGATTGCTCTTACTTTTGATAACGATGAAGAGAAAAAAATTGCTCTCGAAATTGCAGGATCTCTTGACAAAAACGGTTTTATCTCACTTGATGAGAACGAAAAAAAAGCAAAAAAAAATATTCTTGAAAAGTTTCAACTCATTGAGCCTATTGGGATGGCTTCGCAAAATGTTCAAGAGGCACTTTTAATACAGCTGCGGGATAAAAAAAATGAGCTTGCCCATATATTAATAAAAAATCACTACCAATTAGTGTTAAAAAATGATTTAAAAAAAATTTCTAAATTTCTTTCAGTCCCCATCTTTGAAATAAAAAAAGTCATTTATCAAGAAATATCAAAACTTAATCCATATCCGGGTCGATTTCTTGAATATGAAATTAACCTCCCCTTAATTGCAGACATTACCTTTAAAAAAATACAAAATTCATGGAGCGTTGAGATCGCAAATTCTATCTTACCCTCATTTGAAGTGGACAAAAGGTATATAAATTACATAGAAAATAAGACTCTTAGTCGAATCGACCAATTATTTTTCAAAAAGAGCGTCTCTGATTATAAGTGGTTAAAACGAATTCTTTCTAAAAGAGATGCCGTTCTAAGTCAAATCGCTTTTTATATTATAAAACATCAAAGCGATTATTTAGAGGGATTTACCTCATACCCTCATCCGATGACCATGCGTTCAATATCTGAGGCAATTGGGCTAAGCGAGGCAACAATTAGTAGAGCGGTTTCAAATAAAGTTGCTTTGACACCAAGAGGACTGGTCCAATTGAGAAGGTTATTTAGTTATTCCGTAAAAAGTAGTGAAGGAAAAGCTTCAAATCTTAAGGCAAAAGGCCTCATTCTAAATCTTATAAAAAATGAAAAAAAACCTTTATCTGATGCCATTTTATCAAAAAAGCTTGAAAAACAAGGCTTGATATGTTCCAGACGAACGATAACTAAATATAGAAAAGAGTTAAAAATAGATTCTAGTTTTGTTCGCTATCGCCAAAAAAAATACCGCTAGGGGAGGCATTCTGCAAACTCTTTGTTTGAAAAAAATGGTTTAAAGCCGTACAAAGCTGTTTTACATTATCAAAAAAACTCCCCCTTAAGGCTTGCTCCACATCAAGTCGCCTATATAAAGCAAAACGTAAATCATTAAATTCTAATTGTTTGTTAATACTGCTTTCCACTGCGAAGTTGCTGAAACTCTCCTTTAATCCTATTTCTATATTGCATTTAGATGCGTTTGTTTTTCTAAGTGCAGCAATACAATCGAGTATATTGACATCCGCATTAAGTACTTCGTCGTCTTTAGAAATTAAAAGGTAGGGGGAGTCTCCCTCTTCACCACAAACCTCATCAAACACTATTTTGCTAAAAGAGCTAAAAGCCTGTTCTGTATGTTGGATAAATATCACATTTGGGTATTTATTTTTTAGACTCTCATACTCTAAAAAATTAGCATTGGTATACTGATAAAAAACCTTTGTTGATAAAACTCCTTTAAAATATTTAGCACCTTCACAAAGACATCTATCTAAAACTTTTGGCGAATTATCAGAGAATACAACCCAATCAGCACCCAAAATATTTAAAGAATAGTTAATCGGCCACGTCAACCTCTGCGTAATTATATCAATATCATCTTGTCGACCTTTTTTGGTTTCCTTATCCCTACGAATAAATTGCAAAGACGGTATATATCGTATATATGCTTTATAAGCCTCTGCTAATGTAGATAAAAGATCAATCTCATCTTTGAATGTAGCCAATGACTCATTAGAAAAAACCTGTTGTTTTAAAAGTTTAGCATAGTAAGTCTTAAACGATGAATGAACCCATGTCGTTCCTGAAACTTTTTTATTACCTAAAGTCCTCTTATTTTTATGCTTATTGACCCTTTTTTTACTCCTATTGAGGTCAACATCCTGTCCATATGCCATCCATATCTCTGGATGTAAATAGTGATGGTTCAAAACTTCAATAGTATTTTCCGATTTTAACGAATCTGAACCATACATATGTATAATTATCCTATCATCACTACACATTTGCACTTTGTTGTAATAGTTTAGTAAAAGGTCATTCTTCCCATTGCACTTTTGTACTTTTAGATTTTTATGCTTTTTGCCTTCCCCTATTAAAAACTCAAAGGTTCCATCTATTGATCCAAGATCGAAGAATATAACATTAAACTCCTTACAATTTTGACTTAAAATTGAATTCAAACAATTTTCAATCGTTTTTATATTATTGTAAGTAATAATAAAAAAAGAGAACCCCCTTTTTTTTGTATTCAAATCATTTTCAGAAAAATCACTTACTCTCTGCAGTGATGTATCTTTTTTGGATTTAATAATTTGATATTCCTTATAGAAAAAAGACGGAAGTACCAACATTATAAAAAGAATAAAAATTCTGTTAACCGCAATATTGCTGCCAAAAAAGCGCTTCATACATTACCAACCCTTACTGGTTAATTAACTTGAGATTGTATGAAAGTCAACAAAATTGAGAAAATATTTGAAGCCACCGGGGTGACAAGTGAGATTTATCCTTCGTTATTGCGCCTAACTCCTCAAGACTAAGCAGGGCAAATTGGCAAATCTCTTCATCTTTTAGCCGAAGTAAAATGGGAAAACCTCCATTAGACTTTGGAAATAGTAACGCAATCTTTTTCAAGGTTTTTCTAAATATGCGCTGGTCTCTTACTAAGATGCATCCCTTTTGTATTAAGTCAATTACAGGGAGCAGTATGCCTACGTTGAAAAGAGAATAAAGAGGTGATAAAACCCAAAATGGAGCAGTTATCTGTAAAATAAAAGAGCAAAACAACAGAGATAAAAAAATATTGCTCTGTTTAGGATCTTTAAATAATGGGCCAAAAAAACGTCTAAATTTCGAAGGAGAGTGATAATAGGCTAAAATCTCTTCAAATCTAGATTCATCAAAAGCAAATCTTAAAGCATGCGTTATTTCGTGAAGGAGCACTTCTTTTTTAGTATATTTAAAATAAGCGCCCTTAAAAAAATCTTGTCTTAGCTGAACGACCGGTGGTTGGTGTTTCTTATGATAATCAGAAACCCATAAAGCCCCACCTTGCCAAAAAGGAAGCTTTTTGTTTGAAAAGCTTATTTGCACCCAAGAGGGACGACATCCCAGCTGTTTATACCAATCTTTACAATATATTTGATGATTTTTTGTAGTTTTTTTTCTGTCGTTTTGACAATCACCCTGGTCAAAACTTCTCGCTCTTTTGACAAAATCTATTAAAGGTTCAAAAGGGTAAGGAAACAACCCTTTTTCTCCATAATCTCTTAACTCTTTTTGAGAACAAACTGATTCATCTAAGGATGCAATAATTTGACCATCTATGCTCATCTCTATTTTTTATTGATTCTCTTTAGCGATTGATACTGAAAGAAAAGACCAGAAAATAGAGCAAGGTTTGCAATAAGTATAACACCATTAAATAAAAGTATCTGGTTATTTTTCTTTGTTATAGACGTGAGTTTTTTTCGCACGTTTTTTTCAAATTTTGTCTCATCTTCGTACCAGGATGCAGAATAGAAGTGATGAGCAAAATGCCCCATATCTCCGTCAAGAATATTAAAATAACCAGCAGGGAATATAATATCTTTGTCTTCTCCTTGTGCCGCCTTATTTATAACTGCTTTATCAAAAGGAGCAAAGGTTCTATGTGCTACTCGTGATATTGTAGACTCTTTGTCATTGTTAGGAAAGGCTAGGGTAAATTCATCCCAGGTTGCTAAAACATTTTTTATCGTTTCCTCCAAGACAGGGTGGGATGGACGCGCTGCTATTAAGTTATTGCATGCATTGACAGAACTACTTAAAAACACTTGCTCTTTTGGAGGCTCAACACCACAAAAGAAGTCGTAATTTTCAATAAGCGAATTAAACGTTTTATGACACTGCACATCGTGGTCGACATATATCCCCCCCTCTTGGTATATTAATTCATATCGGAGTAGGTCCGCTTTTTCGGCATAATTATCTGACTCATCATAACATTCTTTTAGAAACTTAAACTCAAAATCAGCTACAAGATTTAACTGCATTTTTTTATTCGGAAGAGGCCTCCTTCTATCAGACCAAAACTTTATTTGATATTCAGGGTGAGAACTTACCCATGACTGAATATTTTCAACAGATTCTTTAGGAAAGGGGTTCGGGCCTATCCAGATAAAATGGATAATTTTGGGCATTTTCTTATAATGATTTTTATTATTTTGTAGGTCTTTATTTTTCATATAAATGCTTTTAAAAACCTCAAGTTTGCTCCGGTCCTCATGTGTTTGAACAAATTCCCAAACTTTTTTTCGAGATCCCATTAACGCCTCAAATTCGTTCTTGGTATCATCTTTTTGGCTATTATCGCAGCTAAATAAAAGTAAAATACATGCTAGAATAATAAATTTATTGTTCATTTTTACTCCTTAATATTTCCTTTTTTAGTAGCAAGTATATGATAAAGCATCCGATCAAAGCAATAAGTGAAAACAGCTCTACTCGTACTATTTTTGTGTCTCTTATTTTTAGGTTTTTCAAAGAACTTAAAAAACTTTTTTCAATCTCGGTCTCTCCTAAATCGTTCCATGATGTTCCATAAAGATGCACAGAGTAAAATCCAGGAAGACCATGCTTGGGATAGAAATAACAAGCCGGGAAAATAATATCTTTATTCTCTGGCCTATCCAAATTATTTTTAAAGGAGTAGGTCATAGATAAATAAGTTCTATGAATTACCTTACGAGCTTGGATGAGGGGATGGCTAGATTTGAATTTATCGGTAACTTCATCCCATCGATTTAAAACTGCTTTCATCGTCGCCTTGATTACGGGATGATACGGCTTTGATCCTATAACGCCTATGCCTGCTGTGATTGAGCGATCATCAATACCCTCATGGGGCATCTCTAGGCCGGCATAAAAATCATACCCCATATGAAGGCTATGAAAAGGTCTTATACATTTTGCATCATGATCAATGTAGACTCCTCCATCTTTATAGAGAATCTCATACCTCCAGATATCTGCCTTTTCACCCCAGTTTTTGGATTCATTGTACTTTTCTTTGAGATATTTAAAATCAAAATCCTCCAAAAATCGAACCTCCATCCCATTGCACGGAGCGGGTCTTTTTCTGTCTGTCCAGAAAATAAATTGCCAATCTGGGTGATGAGCGATCCAGGATCGAATATTTGCAATAGATTTTAACGGAAAAGGGCGCGGTCCTATCCAAATTAGATGAACTGTTTTTGGAATCTTAAAAGTTGGATCTCTTGAAAATTGGAGCAGCTTGTTTTTATTGTACAAAGCTTTAAAGTGCTTAATAGCTTCAGTATCTTCTTTAGTGTGGACATAGCTCCAGTCATCGGTTTCCACACCCTGCAGCTTTTCAAAAGAATCGTTAAGTGTTAGACGAGTATTGAATTTTGGCCGTGGATTCTTCAAATTGCTTGAAAAAACATACAAAAGAACAAGGGGGCATATGAACATAAAAAGTATAAACTCTTTTTTCATTACTACCTTTGGATTAAGTTAATGATATACTGGTCTTCTTGCCCATAAGCTTTCTGCTGGATCTTTGCTTTGAGACCTTGGTTAAAAAACATTAGCTGCTGCTTTGCATCGATTGTTTGCATTTTTCTAAAATCTCCATCAACTAGCATTTGGCACTCATCGAAACAAGGTATATTAAGGCACTCATTTTTTAAACAAAGACCTCTACCACATACTCTTTCAGTAATTAAGGTAAGTACCGATTCGAGCTCTTTGAGCTTAATATTTTTAAAAGCTTTATGGATATCTTTTTTTTTGTAAAGACCCATTTGCAATTTACTGGAATCTAAACGATAGGGCTCAGCCACAAGTGACTTGTCTTTAAATACCCAAGTATCGGGACTCATCTTACCCTGAGAGTTTATGTTTATTAATTCAGACCGATAAATCCACGCAGGAATTCTAGTTTGATGTAGTGTTTCAATAACCTCTGAAAAATTCACTTGGTTGCCAAATAAATGATTATCAGAGGTAATCAATACATAGCTTGTTTGAGAAGAATCTTGATTTAATAAATGCTCAGATAGTTTTCCTAAAACGGCGCTATCTTGCCTATGTATGCTGATATTTGCAAAACAGCTTGATACCATCTTATAACCTTTCACGTAGTGATCATTTGCCGCATTGTATAAAACATGTATTTGATTGTAGTTGTTAATATTTTTTCTAGCAGACTCTAAAAAAGCATAAAGCTTTAATGGAGAATTATGGGACAAAACAACTATATCCAGTGAAGGATTATCTTTTTGTATTTCAAGCGCAGGGTGAATATTCATTTGCTTTAGCGCGATACGATCCTTTTCATTTTTTGCCTTATCCTCGGTTTTCTTGATTGTGACCATCAAAGGGAAAGAAGCGATGTAAAGATGAGAACCTGCAAGCTCTTTGAGAGACCGTTTAAAGGTATTAACCGGTATTTTGTGATCAAACCTGCCACTATTATGGTAATTTTCAAGACTTAAATTTTTAAAAAGCCCTGTATAAAAAACGTTCGGAAGGTGCTCTTGATTTATCTGCTCAAAGTTTGAGCGATTAATCTCAACGCATGATAAGGCCCATATTGTTGGATCGGCAAAATGAGAATTGATATATTTTAAAACCTGATTAGTACACAGGACATCGTCTCCATCGACTATAAAGGAGACCGTACGGTTTGATTTTGAGTGGAGCGTGCGATAAATCGCTCTTTCCTCATTGATCTTCTCAAGCTTGCTCGGAAAACTGCATATGCTCTCTTTATTGCATATAGCAATAAATTTATTTATTCTTTCGCAGTTTTCTTTTGAAATTTCCCCTACAAAAAACACGTTGAAATTGCTGTATTTTTGAGATAATACTGAAACTACTGTCTGATCGGATATTTTACCGCTAAATCCAGGCTTAATGACAACGTTTATTTCTTTCTGCTCTATAGGAATTTGCGTAGCATAGCTCTTTCTTGGATATGTTTTTACCTCGGGGGTAAATAGTCCCAAAAAAAAGATTACTATAGATCCAAGAAATGTTATAACCAGTGCTAAAATGAAGGATCTAATTTTTCGCATAAAAACATACTTTTTAAAATTGAAAAACAAACTACAAGACAGCTGTTTCTAATTCAACTTTTTTTTCAGATATTTCTCAACCATGTAACCTATTAATGAGTTTTTTATTATTTACTATAAAAATAAATATCATTAAATTTCTTCAATTAAAAGATCTTTGTTGCATTAAATACAAAGAATTAAGTAGCCTCAATTCACTAGTGTTTTTATCCAATCAAGTATGAAAAAAGAAAAAATCCTTGTCATTGTTGAATCACCAACTAAAGTGAAGACCTTAAAAAAATTTTTAGGATCTAACTATTACGTTGAATCCTCTGTCGGCCATATAAGGGATTTACCTAAAAAAGGGTTCGGAATAGACCTTGATAACAAATTTGAGCCAGTATACGAAAATCTTCCTGATAAGAAAGATGTCATTGCAAAGCTAAAAAAAACAGCTAAAATCTGCGATAAAGTGTATTTGTCGCCCGACCCAGATAGAGAAGGGGAAGCAATAGCGTGGCATATCGCTCATATTATCCCTGAGGGCCCTCAAATACAAAGGGTAACATTCAACGCCATCACAAAGAATGCTGTTTTAGAAGCTTTAAAAAGTCCTCGTGAAATAAACCATCATCTTGTAAATGCCCAACAAGCTCGCCGTCTACTCGATAGAATGGTAGGTTATAAAATATCCCCTATTCTTCAAAGAAGAATTAAAAGAAGTGGTTCCGTAAATCTCTCCGCAGGGAGAGTCCAGTCAGTTGCCCTTAAGCTTGTAGTTGATAGAGAAAAAGCTATAGAGGCCTTTAAACCGGTCGAATATTGGACGATAACAACTACTTTGATCGATGCTACTTCAAAACGGTCTTTTGTAGCTACTTTGTCGCAAATTGATGGAAAGCGAATTGAAAAAGAGCCTATACTCGGAAAAGATGTCGCGTTGATACCCAATGAAAAAGATGCAAGCTCTCTTGTGGCTAAGCTAAAACAGGCCAAGTATACAATCTCTAAACTTGAGAAAAAAGAGAAAAAAAGGCATCCAGTTCCCCCGTTTATAACATCAACTCTTCAGCAAGAGGCCAGCAGACACTATGGGTACTCAGCTTCACGTACAATGGGAATAGCTCAAAGCCTCTACGAAGGGGTTGATCTTGGTACAGATGGGGCTGAGGGTCTAATAACATATATGAGAACAGATTCAATCCGGGTAGAAAATGAAGCAATTCTTGCGGCAAGACAAACCATAAAAAAAACTTACGGAGATGCTTACCTTCCAGATAAACCTAATTACTACAAAACGAAAAAAAACTCTCAAGATGCACACGAAGCAATAAGACCAACAAACTTATCGCATAAACCCGATGCTATAAAGTCTTTTCTTACAACGGATCAATATAAAATATATCTTCTTATCTACAGAAGGCTCCTTTCCTCTCAAATGAAACCCGCAATTTATGATACAGTTTCATGCGAAATAGAAACCGATCAATCTTTAAAACTACGCGCAGCTGGCTCAATCATTAAGTTCAAAGGGTTTTTAGCAGTTTACGAGGAAAAAGAAGATTCAGAAGAAAAAGATCTTAATGCAAAAGATAGTGAGCGTATCCTTCCTCCTCTGAAAATTAATCAGCCTCTTGGTCTCAAAGAGGTAAACTCTGTTCAGTCATTTACAAAACCTCCACCAAGGTTTACAGAAGCATCTCTTGTAAAAGAGCTGGAAAAATCGGGTATTGGAAGGCCATCTACTTACGCCTCGATTATGAATAAAATTCAAGGCAGAACCTATACGGTAAAAGAGCGCCTGACTATCAAACCCACAGAACTAGGTAAGATTATAGCACAAATGCTAGAAAATCACTTTTCTCTAATAATGGATATTGCATTTACTGCAAGGATGGAGAATGACTTGGACGAAATTGCAGACTCTGACAAAGATTGGAAAGAGTTTCTCGATAATTTCTGGACTCAATTTACTCCAGTTTTAGAAAAGGCAGAAAAAGAAGCCTTTGTTCCTAAATTAATGACCGATATTAACTGCCCAAAATGTGGGCATAAACTTCAAAAAATATGGTCAAGAGATAAATACTTTTATGGCTGCTCGAATTATCCCGACTGCAAATTTACTGTATCCATAGAAGCTCTGGAGTTTAAAAAAGAAGACTACGCAGAAAACTTTAACTGGGACCAAGACTGTCCCAAATGCTGTTCTCCAATGAAAATAAGGTTTGGTCGTTTTGGAACTTTTTTAGGGTGTGAGCGATACCCAGATTGCAACGGCATCATTAACATTCCAAAGAAAGATGAACCTTTAATAGAAGATCTACCAAAATGTCCAGCTATTGGATGCGACGGTGACATCAAACAGCGCAAAAGTAGATGGGGCAAAACCTTTTTTAGTTGCTCCAATTACCCAGATTGTAATGTGATTGTAAACCAGCTCGATGATTTGGAGCATAAATATATAGACCATCCGAAAACGCCATATATTAAAAAAACAAAAAAAGTAGCAAAGAAAACGGCAAAGAAAACGGCAAAGAAAACGGCAAAGAAAACGGCAAAGAAAACGGCTACTCCACGAAAAGCAG
>MDTG01356349.1_pt1 | contig 26573 bp, 16 predicted proteins | sample 811421 | NCBI WGS metagenome assembly MDTG01 (sample SAMN05326645, study PRJNA326480) | marine metagenome | isolation source: seawater | place: Pacific Ocean: South East | collected 2011
CTTGCTGCAACAGCAGTGGCCGCGATTGCGGCATCGACGATTGTCACTGAAACAGGATTCGCGGCCGAGCGCAAGGTTCTCATCCAGCAGTTCACGGCCACATGGTGCGGCCCCTGCCAGTCGGTCGGACGAGCGACGATGGATCTCCTCGATGCCTACCCGGATTCCGTCACGGGATTCCAGTGCCACGGCTCCGATTCCTACACGATCGCCTGGGGCAATACCCAGCTGTCGTTCTACGGCGTCGGAGGCTTCCCCACGGTCTGGCTCGACGGCTGGAATCTCCAGTACGGCTCCGCCGGCTCGGACTCCGGAAACTTCGCCAATCTCCAGAGCAAGATGAACGGCTGCCTTGCCCGCCCCACCGACGTGACGATCTCGTCCAGTGGCGGCGAACTGTCGGATTCGAACTACAAGGTCACGTACGACATCGCCGTCGAAGCAGGCGGAAGCCCGCGGACGATGCAGTTCAACTGCGTGCAGGTCCTCAATCTGTACCCGACCGGCTCCCACTACTTCAACTGCGTGATGCAGGCCGCCACCCCACAGACAATCAGTCTGAATCCGGGCGAGTCGGCCCAGATCAACAAGACGTTCACGCTGACCGGCGCTTCGCTTGGGGACAAGGGAAACGTCGCATACATCGCCTGGGCCCAGGAGATCACCTCGTCGTCACCCGCCCAGATCTACAACTCCGATCACCATGAGCACGGGCAGCAGCCACCCTCATCGGTCAGCGTCGGGCCCACCGGCGACTACCAGACCATCGGGGCAGCCATCGCCGATGTCGGCGAGTACAGCACGATCACGATTCAGCCGGGTACCTACTACGAAACCATCGATCCCGACGGCAAGAACGTCACGCTGCTCGGCATCAACGGAGCCGAGGAGACCATCATCGATGGAAGCGACAGCTCGATCGTCGTGACCCTCATGAACGGCGAGAACGCGGACATGATTCTCGACGGGTTGACCATCCAGAATGGCTACAGCAGCATCACCGGCGGCATCAAGTGCAATGGAAATCCGACGATCAGGAACTGCATCATCCGCGACAACCGTGCGAATCTCGTCGTCAGCGGCATCTCCAGCGCCAACGCCCCGGGCCCTTCGATCGAGAACACCCATTTCTGCGGCAACGACCTCGCGGACACCTTCGGACCGATGTCCATCGCCGACGATGTCACGTTTGCCGACTCCTGCGACGTCAATCCCACCTGCCCGGGCGATTTCGATGACAACGCGGAGGTCAACGTCAACGACCTGCTCGTCGTGATCCAGCAGTGGAACGACCCGTACGTCGTGGACGATCTGCTGACGGTCATCGCCAACTGGGGCGACTCCTGCCCCTGATCGAACGATCAAAGCGAATACCCCACAAAGCCCCCCGGCCTCTCCGGGGGGCTTTTTCCTTCGCCATGGCCACTCCGTTTTCAGGTTCACGATGCCGCACGACCGACAATGAACAAGTACGACACACCTGAGCACCACGCATGCCACTCAATCGATCACGACTCAACCAGATCATCTTCGGCTCCGATACGCCGGCGGGACGCACATTCGATCTGATCCTCCTGGTCGTCATCCTCCTCAGCGTACTCGTGGTGATTCTCGAAAGCGTCCCATCCATCCAGGCGGAATACGCCACCACGATCGACGTACTGGAATGGATCTTCACGGTCATCTTCACCATCGAGTACGTCGCGAGAATCTGGTGTACGACATCGGCCATCAGGTACATGGGAAGCTTCTTCGGCATCGTCGACTTCCTGTCGATCATCCCGACCTACATCAGCCTGTTCTTCCCGGCATCTCACACCCTTCTGATCGTCCGGGCACTGAGACTGCTGCGGGTCTTCAGGATTCTCAAGCTTGGACGCTACATGAAGGAGGCGAGCATCCTGCGGACGGCCATCCTGGCCAGCCGCGAGAAGATCATCGTCTTCCTGCTGTCGGTGGCGATCATCCTGATCATCGCCGCGGCCGCCATGTATCTCATCGAAGGCCGGATCAATGAAAACTTCGATTCCATTCCCAAGACGCTCTATTGGTCGATCGTCACACTCACCACCGTCGGCTACGGAGACGCGACTCCGATCACCGTACTCGGCAAGTGCCTCGCATCGGTGATGATGCTCATCGGCTACAGCATGATCATCATCCCGACAGGCATCCTCACCGTGGAGATGAGCCATGCGGCAAGACGCACGAGCGCAGGTTGCCCGCACTGCCTCGATGGACACACCGACCCCGGTGACCGCTACTGCAGAGGCTGTGGCCGCGAACTCGACTGACCACCATCCGGTCAGCGGTCGAAGAGGCCGCCAAGCCCCTCGAGCAGCCCCTGATTTCCGGGAATCCGATCGAGGATGCCCCTGATCTCGGTGGACTCGATGATGCCCCCGGGATTGAGAACAGGCCTGAACTGGACGATGGGATCCGACGTGGTCCCGGTGATCCTCACTTCACCGGCCACCGCAGCCGTGGCGATGCGGAGTTCCTTCACAGACATGCCGAGCGAGTTCACCGGAACATCCATCACAAGATCGAGCATGCCGGTGTTGAGATCCACGCTTCCCCGAAGCTCGATCCGATCTCCGTTGACATGCATGACGAACTGCTCGTACACGAGCACCCCCCCGTCGATGGTGAACAGGATCGGATCCAGTGTGGCGGGAAATGAACTCCTGGCCTCGGCAAACAGCGAGTCGAGCACTCCGAACGCCTCTGCCCGTGAATCGATCATGACCTCGCCGACGGCGATCTCGACCCGGGCGTCGAGGGCCGAGACGGTGCCGTCCACCGGGAGTTTCAAGTCGGCGATTTCGAGCATGACGGGATCGGTGATTCCATGCACATCACTCAGACCCGGCCCCAGACGAAGCAGCACTCCGGCGATCGTACGTGGTGTCACCACCAGGGAGCCCGTGATCGACTCGCCGTCCGGCGTGAGGAAGAACTCTCCGCGGCGGTGCAGAGGCGCATGCAGATCCGCCTGAGGCGATGAGAGATCGAACACCCAGTCGGCTTCTTCGTATTCGATGATCGAGCCGTCGGCGATCACATCGATGGTGCTGCCCAGCGAAGCCGACAGCATGCCGTCGAGTTCCGCCATGAGATCGATTGCTTCGGTCGGCAGCGATTCGACGACGAGGTCCGCCTTGCCTCGATTCCACGAACCACGAACGACCGAAACTCCCTCGTCGAAGGTCATTGATCCGCGAACGTCAAGGACGGGCGAGCCGTCCCCGGCGGCGACGTCGAGACGCAGCTCCGAGGACTGAAGCCGGACGGCGGGACCGTCACGCGATGAACCGACACCCAGTGGGCCGGTGGCAGCGACCCGTCCATCGGTGATGACGAACGTCGGAGACAGCACGATCCGATCGGCTTCGAGGTGGAGATCGAGTCCGCCTTCAAGGTCGGCCTCGACGAACTCGTTCATCATCCGGCCCTGTATCTCGAACGTTCCATCGACAGCACCGATCGAAAGAGATGCCTTGGACCAGGATGGCGTGCCTGAAACAGTCGCATCCATCCCGGGACCGGAGACCGAAACGACGACAGGCCCCCTCGGCGCATCCCGTGAAACCGAAGCATCGAACGGGACCGGAATGGGATGCTCGCCCAGAAGCGGACGCAGGACCGAGGCGGACACCCCCTCGATCGAAAGACGCCCTGCCAACTCGTCGAGGGACGTCGCCTCCGGAGCGGCCGATGCCTCGAGCTCGACCACCACGACCTGATCGGCCGAATCGACGAGACGACATGCGCCGTCGAGACGGAGATCCGCCCCAACGCTTTCACGACCGCAGCGGATCGACATGGATTCGATGCGATGGAGACCATCCACAGGAATGGGCATCGATTCGACGTCCACACGCAGGTCGCCGGTCGAGGACATCGGTGCGAAGTCGCCCTGGTCTCCGATCAGTCCATCGACCGAGGCGGCGACTGACGCCTTCCCATTCGCACCCTGCACCTCGATGCTGCAATCGAATTTCCCGTGCGTACCCCATGCAGCAGAGGCATCCTTGACGGTGAACACCTGATCACCGGCGACTTCACCACGCAGCGTGATCTGCAGATCGCTGACCAGAAGATCGATCGATGGAATGGGCGAGGACGAGGACGTCGAGGCGGAATCGCCGACGTCCTCGATGGGGGCGAACCCGTAGGATCCGTCGTCCGAGGATGAGACAACGATCTCACCGCCCATCGCGACCCGGATGGGAGCCCCACCGAGCGCGAGGGGAATCAGGCCATTGTCGACCGCGATCGAGAGATCGACCACCGTAGCACCATCGAGATCCACCACCCGAAGATCCTTCACGATCTGAGGTCCGGACCAGCCGATCTCCACGTGACCGATGGTCACATCCTTGACGTTCGGCCCACCAAGCGATGATTGGATCGACGCAACGGCGATCGAACGCACCAGAGGAGGAACACCGATCCAGGCGACCAGCACGAGCAGGAAGGCGACCGCCGAAAGAGACAAGGACCAGAATCGAAGACCTCGACTTGGTCGCGGAGCACTATTCATCCAGATCGGCCCCGTTCGCAAGCGCGAACTCGCTGTAGACCTCGTTGGTCCTCTCGACGAGTGGAATCTGCAGAAGCAGAATCGACCTGAAGGTCACCAATTGCCTCGCGACTTCATACGAGATCTCTCCTCCGGAATCGGCCAGCATTGGATCGAGCCCCGAGGTGATGATGCCGCGGAACACCGCCTCGTCGATCTGCGAGGATCCATTCCGTCGCTTCAGCACCTCATCGCCGACGATCTCCCACGGAAGCGCCCCCAGACGTCGACGAAGGCTTTCCTGAAAGATCCGATCGGAGGCGGCGTTGCCGGCACCCGCCATCTCGCGGGCATCGAGCACGGACTCCATGACCAGGCCGGTCATCATCGCATCACGGGGAGAGGGCTGGGTGCTTCTGATCTGTTCGATCAGTCGTCGCGCATCGGCGGTCCTCCCCTGGAGCATCGCGATGTTCATCAGCACGCCGAGAAACTGGCGGTTCGCTTCGCCGTCCTCTATCTCGTACGCAAGAAGATCAGCCTGTACGTCACGGCGAAGTCTGGATGCGAGCACATCGAAGGACGCATCGGAATCCATCAGCTCCGTCGCGCTGACATCGACGACGTAGGTCCGATCAGGAAGACCACCAAGGTCCCGTATCTTCACCTTCTCCTGGATCTCCAGCCGCTCCTGCTGGAGCGGTTCCACCATCTCCACGGCATTCACCCTGGTGACCGACGGCTTCGAAGCAGAGCCTGAATCGATGCTGGAAGACCGGCAACCGAAGGGGAGGATGCTGCCGAGAACGATCATGAGCGTGAGGTGGTTCATGATGGACAGCCTACCGCTCAACTCCCGGGATCACCATCCACCCCGTCCAAAAAGAAACCCGGCCCGGGCATGACGCCCGGGCCGGGAGATCGAGTCTTGATGAGAACCGGTCCTCAGGGGCAGGTCTGGTTCCAGCTGGCGATGACCTCAAGAAGGTCGTCGACGCCGTAGGTGCCCCAGCTCTGGATCACGACGAGCAGATCGTTCACATTGACCTGGTTGTTGCCGTCGAAATCACCCGGACAGACCGGATTGGAGTCGCCGTCGACGCCCCAGATCGCGACATTGTCGATGTTCCAGCCCGAGTACTGCCAGGAGGAATCCGTGGTGCCCATGACGAATCGGATGAACACGGTCTCTTCGCCGTCGGCCTGCGATGAGATGTCGTATTCCTGCTGCGACCAGCTGGAATCGACGACTTCGCCGGAGTTGGTCCAGACCGTGGTCCAGGCCAGACCGTTGGTGCTCACCTTGATCCATGCATGGTCGTACGCATCGGTCTCCACGTTGAGGTACCGATCGAACTTGAGGATGGTGTCGGTGAGCGACGAACAATCGATCGCCGTGGTGGTCATGTTGGTCTCGGAGAGGCTGTTGCCGTAGTCTCCGTTCGGGTTGTAGTTGACGCAGTACAGGCCATCGGCGCCTCCGACCGGGTCGGGATTGCCGTACTCGCCACCCTGCCCCGTGGGCGAACTCCATCCCCAATCACCCTGGTAGGTCCATCCGGGATCGGTATTCATGTCCCACTCGTAGATCGCGACGGGAACTCCCACCGTGATGTCGACAGGCTTGGTGGTCGTACCGTCGTTGTTGGAGAGGTTGGTGAAATCGATCGAGCCGGTGTAGTTGCCGTTGCCCATCGTCGATGCGTAGGCCTGATCGATCGTGGCCGTCACTTCGACGGTGCCACCGACGGGGATCTGCCCGGCCATGGAACCGCTCATCTCGAGCCAGGCGATGGATTCGCTGATGGAGTAGTCGAGCGGATAGGACTCGTAGTTGCTCAGGACGAACGAGGCCGAAGACGGCTCGAACGGACCTCCGAGAGGCCCTTCGCTGCTCATCCCGGAACCCGAGACACGCATGCCGGTCGGTGGCTGGGCGGTCCCGGAGATGACCACGGAGGGGTCGCCGAAGATGTGCCAGGTGTCGTGGATGTCGATGCCGGACTGGCCGTAGGCGTCCATCATGTTGACGGATCCCATCACGCAGAGGGACCCCATGGTGAAGTAGTCCTCGGCGACCATGTGGTCGACCATGGCATCCTGCCCACGCATCGGCTCGTTCCAGTACTGGTTGATCGTCGAACCGTAGTGGGTGATGGCTCCGGTCGGCTGACCGTTGTGCGTCGCCCACTGCGTCTTCTCGGAGAAGCAGTCGCCGGTGTTGTATTCCCCGACGACGCAACCGACGGTCACGATGTAGGGAAGCATGTTGGTGTTGGTCAACGCATCGATGTCGCTGTTGAGAACGGCGGCACCGTTGGACCACCCACCCTGGAAACCGTGTCCGGTGTACTGGATGTGACCGATGCCGGCGTTCCAGCGGGAGAGGAAGTCGGAGATGGAACCACTCGGGTCAGCCTCCATGTTCCAGGTCGTGACCTTGTCCCACTCGAGGTACTTGGTACCGATGACGGCCATGTGCTCCTGATCGTATTCACCGTCGTCGCCGGGGCCCTGATTGGAAGCGGCGCCCTGTGCGTTGAGATACTCGTCCTTGAGCGTCCACTGCTCGGTCTCGTAGGTGATCGTCCGATCGACCTGGGTGTCGATCTGGGCATCGTTGTTGCCACTGAAGCGACCGATGAGAAGATCCGGATAGTCGTCGGTCCCGGCCTGCTTGGTGTAGTTCGGATCGGACAGTCCGCCGGCGGCGGTCGATGCGGGAATGTGGACCGAGTCACCGACCAGCAGCACATAGACCATGTCGGTCGAACTGTACATGCTTCCGATGTAGTCGTGAACCTGTGACCAGCTGGAACCGATGGAACTCATGTCGACGATCGTCGTGGAGATGCCGATCGATTCCTTGTGATCGGCGAACGGCCCCATGTTGTCGATGAACTGAGGAGCCGAGATGATCAGCATGCTGCCTTCATCGCCGATGGGCTGCGATCGCAGATCACGCGAATAGTTCAGGAAGTGGCTGTCGTAGATTCCGTGGAATGCGGAACCGCCGTCGTGCTTCTTGCTGTCGTTGGGCACCACGTTCAGCCGGCTGTTGCCGACGTTGTCGACCGCGACGGTCATGTTCTTCCAGACCCGCAACGTTCTCGTGGCTGGGTTGTACTGGAAGGGATTCACGCGGACGGTGATTCCTCGATGGGCACGCATGATGTACGGATCCGACAGCTCGGCCAGATCGGCGGGCCAGAATGCATCCGCGTCGTAGACCTTGTCGAAGGTGTACGGGACCGTTCCGGGAGGCGTGGGCCGCTGGATGGTGCCCTTGGACGGCACAATGTCGACACCCTGGAAGTCCTCGTACTCACCACCGATGACAACTGCGTCCATTCTCGCCATGTTTGGAATGATCACACTGCGAGAGACACGAGGCAGCGAGGGATAACCGGCGTCGAGGCGATTGACCTCGCCCGGAAGCGTCACTGACGTGTACGCATGCTCGCCGACCTTCACGGTCTTCTGATCGAAGTCGCCGAACTCGTAGTTGAGCACGATGCTGCTGGCGTCGTCCTGAACAACATCGACTGCGACCGAATCATCGGCATGGGCAGTCAAGGCAAGAACGGACATCGAAACGAAGCCTGCTGCCAGCAGACCAAGGGGTGTGGTGATTCGCACTTGTACTCTCCAAAGATGAACGGTGGTGATCTCGAGATGCAGTGGCACTGGAGCCAGAAGCATCCCCCCCCGAGGACATTCCTTCAATGCTTGAGACTACCTCCTGAGATAGGCCGAACAAGCGAAATCAGCCCCTAAATAGAGATTGAGGGCTATTTTCCTGCACTCAGATCGAATGGCTCCACTTTTTGACCTTTGCTGGTAGAAATGGCCGCTCAACTGAGCCATACTTGATTTTGAAGCCCATCAGAGCCATTTCTCCCCCCCTCGAAGAGCCACACATGAAACCCCTCCTTCTGAGCTCGATTCTCGCCATTGCCGCCCCACTCTGTGCGGACACCATCCACGTCCCCAAGGACGCCTCGAGCATCCCAGCGGCGGTCAACATGGCCGTGAATGGAGATGTCATCCTCGTCGGCCCGGGAACCTGGAACGCCACGGTGAGCTACCGCGGCCGAAGCATCACGATCCAGTCCACCGATGGACCGGAAACGACCTTCATCACCCCCGATCCGAACCGATCCTGCGTCGTCATCAATTCCGGCGAAGCGGCCGTTCTGGACGGATTCACCGTCACGGGGGGCACCGGCATGCCCTACCTCGGATCCTTCGCAGGCGGCGGCATCTACATCGAGTCGTCCGATCCGATCATCAGGAACTGCATCATCACCGGCAACACCTCCGACTTCGGCGGAGGCATGCACATCGCCCTCGGCAGCCCGACCATCGAGAACTGCGTGTTCATCGAGAACACCTCCGTCTCCAACGGCGGCGGAGTCCGGATCCACGACAACTCCTTTCCGACTTTCCGCGAGTGCGAGTTCCGATTGAACCACACCGAGGACTTCGGCGGAGGGATCGCGTACGGCAACGACAGTACGGGAATCCATGAGGACTGCATCTACGAAAGCAACACCGCGAACATCAGAGGCGGCGCGATCTACCTCGGATGCAGCTGCAGCGCAGCAAACGTCTCCGGATCCGAATTCTGCAACAGCCTTCCCGACCACATCGTCGGAGGATGGAACGATCTCGGAAACAACGACATGTGCCCGGTATGCGGCGACGACATCAATGCCGACGGCACGGTCGGAGTCGACGACCTGCTTCGCGTGATCCAGGCCTGGGGCAACTGCGTCTGCATCGAGGACATCAACGGCGACACCCTCGTCAACGTCGACGACCTGCTTCGGGTGATCCAGTCGTGGGGCTCCTGCCCGGGCTGAATCACTCCGCCGCTTCGGCTCCGATCGGACGAACTCGCACATTCCGATAGGCGATCGAACCGTGGTCGCCCTGCAGGCGAAGCGGACCGACGGGAGCCTCTGCTCCGATCGCCCCACGGGTGGGGCCACTCAGTTCCACATCCTCATGAATGACCGTGCCGTTGTGCACCACACGCTCGAACCGTGCGTTGGCGATCTTGTTGCCTTCGGCGTCGAATCTGGGCGCCCTGAAGACGATGTCGTACGACTGCCACTGGAACGGCGGCATGGCCATGTTGCTCAGCGGTGGACGCCCCTCGAATCCGTGCGGCTCGCGTGACTCGTCCCATCGCTGGTACACACCCCCGCAGTCGTCGTGCCGTGGATCGGCCTTTCCGTGGCTGTCGAGGACCTGGATCTCGTAGCGGCCCTGGAGGTAGACGCCGGAGTTGCTGCCCTCGGGCACCATGAACTCGACATGGACCTCGGCATCGCCGTGTTCGAACTTGGAGATGAGATCGCCCCGATGACCTTCTCCGTGATTGACGAGCACCCCGGACGACGCGGCGGGCTTGGATGCTCCCGCGGCGATCGAGAGGAAGTCGCTCCGATCCGCCTCGTTGGGAACCACGTCGTGCACGTTGCTCCAGCCGGAGGTCTGCCGCCAGGCCTCCTCGAGTCCCTGCTCGGGAACGAACTCGATCCATCCGTCCGCGATGACCCAGAGGATGCCCTGACGAAGATGCTGCCTGAACGCCGGTTCCGCGAAACTCTCGTCGGTATGCCCTCGGCCGGTGTAGAAGGCTGCGCCTCCGTCGACGACCTGACACCAGGCGATGGGATGATCGCCTTCCATCTGCTCCCCCTCGTAGCTGTCATGGTCGAGGCGGGCGAGCACGTGCACGCGACCCCGCGGCGACGTCCGGTAGTCGTACCATTCATCCTCGCAGGTCCAGATGACCGGAAGATGACGCATCGCGGGATGGTGTCGATCCTCAACGATGACATCCGCTGTCTGGACATGGGGATGACTCTTGAACCAGGCATCACCAAGCAGCCCTCCGTACCAGGGCCAGTCGTATTCCGTGTCGGCGGCTGCATGGACTCCGATCCATCCGCCGCCGTCCCGATACCACTCGAGGAAGGCGACCTGCTGCTCGTCATTCAGGACGTCCTGCGTCGTGTTGAGAAAGACCACTGCATCGAACGGATCGAGTCGTTCCCGGTCGAACCAGGTCGGATCCTCGGTGTGCTCGACGTCGAACCCGTCTCCGCCGATGGCCTTGATCGCCTCGACCCCTGCGTCGATCGAACTGTGCCTGAACCCGGAAGTCTGCGTGTACACCAGCACACGCGGGGTCGGTTCGATGACCGGCTCGGCCTGAAGCATCATGGATACGGTGATCATTTCAAGCAGCATGACTGGCTCCTCAGGGCGACGTCCAGGTGCCGCCGGACTCGGAACTTCGAACCACGGCGGAAATGAAGTGCATGCCGCGGCGCCCCTGATGCACGTCGGGATAGTCGCATCCCGGACCATCGTCGGCACCCGACCTGATCGCACGGGCCGCGGAGAGATAGACATTGGCGAAGGCCTCGATGAATGCCTCGGGATGCCCCGCCGGCAATCGACAGGCGGCCTGAGCCTCCTCGCACAGTCCGGGACCACCCCGGTGGTAGGTGATGTCCGGAGCGTCGAGCGTGGTCACGTGCAGGGTGTTCGGATTCTCCTGATGCCACGTGAGTCCGCCGGTGGTCCCCCAGACCCGAAGACGAAGATCGTTGAGACCACCCACGCAGACCTGGGAGGCCGTCAGGATGCCGCGGGCACCACCCGAGAAGCGAAGCAGCACGTTGGCGTCGTCATCCAGTTGCCGACCATCGACGAAGCTGGTGAGATCGGCAAGCAGCGATTCGATTTCAAGCCCCGTCACGTTGGACACGAGCTGCTCGGCATGTGATCCGATGTCGCCGATGGCCCCACCGACCCCGGAGCGGGTCGGATCGGTGCGCCAATCGGCCTGCTTCTGCCCGGTCGATTCCAGTTCGGTCGCGAGCCAGCCCTGGTTGTATTCCACGATGACCTTGCGGACCTCGCCGATCGCTCCGGATCGCACGAGGTGCCGGGCCTGCTTGACCATCGGATAGCCCGAGTAGTTGTACGTGACGCAGAAGACGACGCCCCGTTCACGGACGAGCGAGGCGAGTTCGTCGGCCTCCTCCGGAGTCAGGGTCATCGGCTTGTCGCAGACGACGTGGAATCCGGCGTCGACGAACGCCTTGGCGATCGGAAAATGCATGTGGTTGGGAGTGACGATGGAGACGAAGTCGATCCGCTCGTCCTTGGAACGGGCCTGTTCGCCTTCGAGCATGGCCTGCCAGCCTTCGTAGCAGCGGTCCTCGGCAAGCCCCAGATCACGTGCGCTGGCCACGGCCTTCTCCGGAGTGGACGACAACGCCCCCGCCACGAGATCGATGTGCCCATCGAGCGCCGCGGCATGGCGATGCACTGCTCCGATGAAGGCATCGCGGCCACCACCCACCATTCCCATGCGCAACGGTCGCTGATCTGAAGACATCATGGTCACGCCTTCGAGAACGCGTCGTCGAACGCCGCATCGGTGGTACGAAAGGAGATGGAACGCACGTAGTCGCAGGACTCCTGCGCACCATGCTCGCGGTGCATGTGGGGATCCTCCCACTCCACGGAGAGCGGCCCTCGATATCCGACGCGATTGAGAGCACGGATGATCCCGTCGAAGTCGACGTCACCGCGGCCGACGCTTCGGAAGTCCCACCCACGCCGATGGTCACCGAAGGGCAGATGGGATCCGAGGACACCGGCCATGCCGTCGTGCTTGACGGTGACGTCCTTCATGTGGGCATGGACGATGCGATCTCCGAACATGTCGATGAACTTGACCGGATCGACGCCCTGCCACAGCAGGTGGCTGGGATCGAAGTTGAAGCAGAACGACTCATGGTGGCCGATGGCCTCGAGAGCGGTCTGCGTGCTGTAGATGTCGTAGGCGATTTCGGCCGGATGCACCTCGAGGGCGAACTTGACCCCGACCTCGCTGAACACGTCGAGGATCGGCCCCCATCGGTTGGCGAAATCATCGTACCCCTGCTTGATCTGATCCTCGCTCGTCGGTGGGAAGAAGTACCAGTCGGGCCAGATGGAACTGCCCGTGAATCCGTTGACCACCTCGACGCCGAGCTTGGCGGCGGCCCGGGCCGTGTTCTTCATCTCCTCGGCGGCCCGCTCCCGGACCCCCTCCGCATCACCGTGGCCCCAGACATGATCGGGAAGAATCTGGTGATGCCGCTGATCGATGCGGTCGCAGACCGCCTGCCCCACGAGGTGCGCCGAGATCGACCAGCACTTGAGGTCGTGGGCGGCGAGCAGCTCGTGCCGCGCCTGGCAGTAGTCGTCCTCGGCCAGAGCACGAGTGACGTCGAAATGATCTCCCCAGCATGCCAGTTCGAGACCGTCATAGCCGAAGGATGCGGCCTTGGAGGCCATTTCCTCGAGAGTGAGATCGGCCCACTGGCCGGTGAAGAGCGTTACGGGTCGATGCATGGTTCGTTCCTCCAGTTCGAATCCCCATCCTACAGCGCGAACGGCGCTGCGAGCGAACCAGCCGGTACCATCGGTTCATGACCGCTCCTCTCCTGCTCGGCATCGACATCGGCACGGGAGGCGTCCGCGCCCTGCTTGTCGACGGCGACCTGGGAACCGTGATCGACCGTTCCTCCGCGACCTGGCCGACATCCTCCCCCCACCCCGGGTGGTCGGAGCAGGATCCGGATCGATGGTGGGCCGCCACGGCCGCCGCGATCCGTGACCTGACCGGCCGACTCGACGATTCGAACCGGATCACGGCGGTCGGCTTCGCCGGACAGATGCACGGGCTCGTCCTGCGCGATGCGGACGGCCGACCCCTGCGACCGGCCATCCTCTGGAACGACCAGCGTACGGCGTCCCAATGCGAAGCCATCCATCACCGCATCGGGAGGGATCGCTGCATCGATCTCACCGGAAAGCCGGTGCTCACCGGATTCACCGCACCGAAGCTCGCCTGGGTCCAGGAGCACGAACCGGACATCGCACGACGCATCCGCTCGATCAGCCTCCCGAAGGATCACGTCATGCATCGCGCGACCGGTGTGCATGCGATCGACGTCGCCGACGCCTCCGGGACCAGCTGGCTGGACATCGGGACCAGACGCTGGTCCGCGGAACTGTGCGATCAGCTGGACATCGACACCAGCTGGCTTCCGCAGGTCCACGAATGCAGCGAGGTGGTCGGCTCAATCACCGCCGAGGCGGCGGCGCTCACCGGCCTCGCGGCAGGAACACCCGTCGTCGCCGGCGCCGGAGACCAGGCCGCAAGCGGGCTTGCATGCGGCATCACGACCGACGGGCTGGTATCGATCACCGTCGGAACCTCCGGAGTGGTCTTCGCCCATTCGGATGAACCACCGAGAGATCCCGACGGGACACTGCACGGCTTCTGCCATGCGGTCGAGGGTCGATGGCATCGCATGGGCTGCATGCTGTCGGCGGGAGGCAGCCTGGAGTGGTTCAGGAGCACCCTCGCGCCGGACCGCACGTTCGACCAGATCGTCGCGGAGGGCATGACCGCTCCGCCGGGAAGCGGCGGCATCTGCTTTCTTCCGCATCTCAGCGGCGAGCGATGCCCTCACGACGACCCGTCCGCCCGCGGAGCCTTCATCGGGCTCTCGACGAACCATCGACGGGAACATCTCGCACGGGCGGTCCTCGAGGGAATCTCGTTCGGTCTCGCCGACATGCTGCAGTGCGTCCGGGATGCGGGTTGCCACGTCGATTCGGTGCGACTTGCGGGCGGTGCCGCACGCAGCCAACACTGGCGGCAACTGCTCGCAGACGTGCTTGCGGTCAGGATCGAGACGGTCAACGAACCGGACGCCACCGCGTACGGGGCGGCACTGCTCGCCTCCGTCGGTGCCGGACTGCACGACGACGCCGCCGCAGCGGCCAGCGCGATGGTACGGATCACCGATGTGATCGAGCCGACCGGATTCGACTACGGGCCGACATGGAACATATGGCGGACCATGTATCCGGACCTTGCCGAACCGATGCACCGCCTGGCCGACTAATCGACCACACGCACACCTTCCCGTTCCGTACGACCCCGAAACGACTCGCTGAGACGCCTGGTCGTCGGACCGACGAGCCCGTCGCCGATGACCGTTCCGTCGACGCAGGTGACGGCGGCGAGTTCCCCCATCGTTCCGGTGCAGAACACCTCGTCGGCACCATGGACCTCTTCCAGCGGAATGTCCCTGACGTGATGGACGATGCCCTCCTCCTCGCAGAGTTCGAGCACGACCGATCGCGTGATGCCTTCGGGACAGGATCGCGTCGTCGAGGTCGAGACCTGCCCATCCTTGACGATGAAGACGTGGGTTGCGTTCGTCTCGGCCATGTTTCCGTGCTCGTCCAGCATCAGGGCATCGTCGGCACCATGCCGATTCGCCTCGATCTTGGCCATGATCGACTGGAGCAGATTGCAGGAATGGATGTTCTGATCCAGCATGTGGGGTGGAAACCGGCGGATCGTACTGGTCACCAGGGAGAGGCCCGACGTGTCGTACACGGGCGCCTTGTATTCGGCCAGCACGATCAGGGTCGGGCCGGCCCGGTTCAGGCGAGGGTCCATTCCCGAAGTGATCTTGAGCCCTCTCGAGAGCGTCAGCCTGATGTGGACACCATCACGCATTCCGTTCGCCTCCAGCGTGCGACGAATCTGCTCGATGATGGAATCGGTGTCGGGAATGGTCTCGAACGCGACGGCTTCCGCGGATCGTCTCAGCCGGTCCAGATGCTCATCAAGTCGGAAGATCCTTCCGTCGTAGACACGCAGTCCCTCCCAGACGGCATCGCCGCCCTGGACGGTCGAATCGAACGGACTGATCCCGGCCACGTCACGATGCGAAAGCACGCCGTCGATGTTGACCAGGAGATCCTTGTTTCGTTCATCGAATCGCTGCTGCATGGTGTGATGGTCCGAATGGTCACAATCTGTGACGATGAAGATGTTCGTATTCCTCGAGGCATCTGGCGACCAGCGGCTCGAGCGAGGCGGGCACATCCACCTCCGTGTCACGGGGAGGCGAAAAGCACGAGGAGGCGTTCACGGAATCGTACCACCACGTCGACCATGCCCCGTCGCTGTCGCGCGGCCCCGGAGGCCACGCAAGCATCGATTCGTCGAAACCGACGCCGATCGAATCGCACAGTCGCCCCAGAGTCGTACGGGGATCGGACAGCACGTCATGGGCGTCGAGCACCGGTGGAACGTGACCGGTCTCGGCATGGACTCGATCGAACAACGCACGCTGCTGAGGCAGGCCGGTGTCCTGCAGCGTCGGGTTCGGCGTCCTGGCGTGGAGCGACGCGACCATCGATCTCGGATCGCGGATCAGGAATGCATTCGTGACCGATGCGATCCAGGACCGGTCCATGTCCGGAAGCATGTGATGCGCCATGTGCTTCTGATAGAAGATCGGCGCACCGCCCGGCACGGGGCCGACCAGGCCGCTCGCCACGCGATCGGGATCGGAGTCGTGTGCCTCAAGGATGAGCTCCCGGCCCGGATGGGCGAGCCCCGTCTTCAGCAGATAGTGCGAATAGAACGGCTCGTCGACGACGAAGGTGTCGCTTCGGTTCTCCCACGAACGCATCATCGCCGTCGAGATGTTGCGAGGACCTGACCACATCGCGAGACGGACGGTCATGGTCCGGACTCGGCAGTCGGGCGGTTGATCAGCGTGTAGTACGCGCGACGATGATCCAGTCGGCGCCCCTCGACGTCGGTCAGATCGGGCACGAGCAGTTCATGGACGTATCCCTCGCGAAGTCCATCCACCAGGAGATCGACCGTCATTCCGTCGGAGCCGACGATCAATTCCGTGATCTTCGGACGGACGGCATCGGTTTCCGGACTCCCGTACGGACTGTGAAGGAGATACGTGTAGCTGGACATGCTCCAATCGGAAGCCGACCCGAGCGATTCCGGATCGACGGCCGAAGTGAACTCGAGCCGGAATCCATCCGGCGTCACCCGCATGGTCCGGATCGAGAAGGGATCGGTGCCGGAGAATCGAACCTGCTGCAGGCCTTCGCTTCGCGTCCCCAGCGACGGCCACCCCCGATCGGTCATGCCGACCACCAGGGTCGGCTGCGACGACTCGGCCCATGCCAACCGGGTGATTCCGCATGCGAACCCTTCGAGAAACGGAAAGCACGCCCCCTGCCAGTGGCCGTCGATCTGTTCGAGATCGACCCGCATCACGATCGGAGCGTATTGATCTCCGACGAAGACCTGTCCCGCGAACGGACCGAAGTCGCCCCCGGTGGTGTCCCACACCATGCCCGACGGGGAACGCCCCATCTTGTCGTATGGAAACCACACCGCGGGCATCTTGAAGTGTTCGATCACCTCGCCGACCTCGGGCATGGGCATGCCGTCCGGAACCTGCCCCGGATGATCGACCAGGGAAGCGGGCAGGTCGCAGGATTCGATCCCATGCGGATGCCCGTGGAAGTCGCCGACCTCGAGATGGCTCAGCTTGCTCGCACCACACCATTCCCCCTGGTTGTCGGTGTAGAAGATCTCCCCATCGGGACTGGATTCGATGCCGGCCGGCGATCGCAGGCCGGCGCTCGCGCCCTGCATGGTTCCGTCGGCGTCGATCCGCATCGCCCAGCCCCGCCAGTGGGCGTTGCCGAAGGGCTCCTCCCCGAACGGCTTGTTCAATGTGATCCAGAAATCGCCGTCGGCGTCGCGACGAGGGCCGAACGCGTACTCGTGGTAGTTCCCGCTGATCTCCCAGTCGTCGCAGACCGTCTCCAGTTCGTCGATGCGGTCGTCTCCATCGCTGTCACGCATGCGACTGAGTTCACCACGCTGCGCCACGTAGAGCCAGTCGTCGACCTTGAGCAGCCCCAGCGGCTCATGCAGGCCCTCCATGGAAAGCGTGAACTCGGGCGAGTCGCCGAAGGCGCTTCTGATGAACCAGAGTTCGCCACGACGGGTGCACACGGCGATCGCGTCCGGACCGATCGATGCGATTCCTCCGACCTCGAGCACCGCATCCTCGGGAACGGGAACATCCTCGATCACCCAGGCGGAGGGCGACTGCGACAGCACCAGGGCAAGAAGAACGACCGGCATCACCATGCAACCTCCACTTCGACCGAGCCGATCCATGAATCGGAATCCGGCCCGGACCTCCTCAGCCTGATCGGAACAAGCAGTTCCTGCACCGACCCGAGGGATCGAATCAGCCCATCGCCGGCAAGCACGATGATCTCGAGATCATCGTCGATCGAATAGCGGCCCGCTTCGATCTCGACGATTCGACTTCCCACGGCCGCCCGAAGGTGCACGCCCGGAACGAACTCGTCGGATTCGACTTCGAAGATACGGCGTATGCGGCTGCCGCCCTGCCGGAGCTTCGCCACTGCATGCTCTTCGATGACGAGACCACCCTGCCGCGTCCTGAATCTGGGTACGCCATCGGAATCGAGCCGCATCCCGAGTCCCATGCCCGAATCCAGAGGCCAGGCCTGTCGGGGATCGGAGAGCACGCCTACGGCCGGTCCCGGCGGCGGCTCGATGACATCGGTGCCCGCGGGACGATCCACCACTCCCGCACGCTGATGCCACGTACCTCTGGCGTCCATGAAATCGCCGCGCCAGATCAAGGCAAGGCGATCGTGTTCGGCATCCCATGCGACGTGAGCCCGCTCCGGATATCCGACCGCGATGGCCCGCGGCCCCACGCCCTCCATGAAGGCAGCGAACACGATCGGCTCGTCCGACGGTGACAGACGGTAGGAATCGACCGCGTGCTCCAACCCGGCCGGAAGCGGCATGGACGCCTCCAGAGAGAGGTACGACCAGATTGCATCGATCTGACGCTGCGCATCGCCTTCGAGCACATCGGGGAAGATCGGTTGTTCGGATGTGAAGTACGACGGCATCCGGGTGCCGGGGCTGATCTCGACGGGATCGAGCATGTACCGACGGAACCAACCCGGACGAATGCGCTCCACGGTCGAAGACAGGTCGACACCGGGCTCGCCGAGACTCGGATAGCCGGCGAATGAATGGCACTCGATGCACTTGAACCCGTCGGCCCCGACGAGACGGTGTCCGACTTCGGCATCTTCGATCGAGAACGGAGGCGAGATGTCGTCTCCGGCGACGGCATCCGCATCATGAAGCAGAGACGCCAGACCATCGACGGCCGACCCGAACAGCGGCATTCGAACCTGCATGGCCGGACGTACGGATGCTCCATCGAAGACCGCATCGATCCAGTCTTCGTGCAACTTGTTGCCGACGCCGCTGAGATTGGGGGGGAGCCGCCCCTGGTCTCCGAGATCCGCATTGCTCGTGAACAGCGGATTCAGTTCGGCGGATGGACCACCGATGCCGTCACGCACATGGCAGGCGTAGCAGTTGAGCCCGAGCATCGCGTGGTCGACGGCGGCCGCAGCAGGCAGCGGCGACTCCAGTCGACGCACGTCATCGAAGACCGCATCCAGGGATGCACGCGCCGCATCATCGAACCCGTAGTCGGGAACTCCACGCGGCACCTCCGGCTCGAGGCATCCGCGTCCGGATCGCAGCTGCGAGAACGGAGCAGCCATGCCGGGAATGCCGGGCACGTGGCACGAAGCACATCCGAGCCCCACGAACGCCCGTTCACCACGGGAGATGGCGGCCCGATCACCGGCGAGCCCCGACTGTGGAGGGATGTAGGTGATCTGCTGCGATCGGAATGCCCCGGGGGGCACGGGCAGGTAGGCATCCACACCGGGCCCCCGCCACTCGAGTTCGAGTTCCTCGCCCCCACCAAGCTCGAAATACAGCACTTCGATCGCATGGACACCCTTGTCCAGCTCGATCATCCCGTCGCGGGACTGGACCGAATGCACACCGGCGTTGGCCACGACCGGATCTCCGTCGATCCAGAGCCACGAGCCATCGTCGGACGAAAGCCGGAACGACCATCGACCCGATTCGGGAACGAGGAGGGAACCGAGCATCTTCAAGGCGAAGTCATCGGCACCCACCATCGGACCGATCCCGACCTGCGGCGAAACGAACACGTCGACGGGGTCACTGGATCGCAGATCTCCGGGAGCGATCTCGCGATCGATCGAATGGACTTCCACGAGGAGTCCCGGCTTCTCTTCGAGCGAATCGGCATCGGACTGCATGCGCAGCAGCCACGCCGCGAGCGCGTGCGCCTCGGACGGATCGAGGCCCATCGACGGCATCGCTCCCGACGGATGGGAGGCGAGCGGATCGAGGAGGAACGATTCCATGGACTCGAGGGATGTCTGCCCGGCCAGCCGGGCGATGTCCATGTCCTCATGGCAGGCGAAGCATCCGATTCGGTCCCAGATGCGCCGCCCGTGTTCCGCCACGCCGGGCATCACCTGGACGGGAGCCGCCTGAAACGGTCCGCCCAACGTCTGAAGATACTGAACGATGTCGTCGGCGTACCGCTCCCGCTGCACATCGGGCAGACCATGAAGCAGATTCGGCATCCGGTTGCGACCTCGCACGGCGTGCGGCTGGAGAATGAACTCACGCATCGCCGCGGGCGCCAACCGCTCGCCGACCCGGTTCAGAAGCGGAGCCTGGATCGAACCGATGCGATCTCGGACGGCGTCCGAGGCGCGATGGCAGGCGATGCAGTTCGACTGGGCGACCAGATGCTCGCCGATGCGATCCCGGGACGCAGTCGTCTCGCCATCCCCCCCATCGCAGCCGATGCAGGCCAGCAGGAGGACCGGTGCGATGAGAACGCAACTGCGGATCAAAGCGGCGGATACTCCCCCGGGAACTTCTGGAGCATGAACCTGCGATGCGCCGCGGCAAGATGATCCCACTCGAGTTCCTGAAGCAGTTCGAGCCGAAGATCATGAAGTTCCCGATCGTGGGGATGGTCCTCGAGTCTCGCATCGACCAGGCGAAGCGCCGTGGCCACCCGGTCCTCGAGCCTCGCGCGGCCGACCTCGATCTCCCAACCACCCTCCTCCTCGGAGGGATCACCCCATCGATCGAGCTCGTTCCATGAATCAACGAGCGGCTCCAGCCCCGTGCCGTCCTCGGACGATTCTGCCCGGGCCAGCTGGACCCGAGCTCTGGCCATCAGCGCCAGCACGATGGCCTGCCTCGACTGCTTCATCTGCTTGGCAACGTCCTCGTCCTGATCCTGATCTCCGTCATGCTCGACCCCCCGCCATGCCGCCAGCGAATCCTGATCGACCGCGGCGATCACGGCATCGGACGATTCGAGGATCGCGACATGATGCGGCTCATCGTCGAGCGTCTCGTCGTCCTCGACCCAGGAGAGCCGCGCGAGCAGGACGTCCAGATCCTTCGGATCCGCCTTCAGACGCGATCGGACGAGCGATTCGAACTGATCACGCTCCGTTTCATGATCGAACTTCTTCAGATGCGATACCTCCGCATCGGCGATCGCATCGGACAGGAGCTCGTCGGTGCCGGGCTCATCCTGATCGTCCTCCTCCGCGGCCTTGGGCTTCTTGTTGGCGACCACCGGATGGGCGATCACCATGGACATCGGCCATCCATCGGGATCTCCCCCGGCGCCGACGGTGTCGCTCTGGCTGCTGCCGAACCGGATCGTTCCCATCAGCATGTCGCCGGGATCGCCGGCCTTGCCCTGCGACTTCACGGAGGGGGCGGCGATGTAGATCGGCGCGGATTCCCCGTGACGCAGCATCCGATCCGAGAAGCCGCCGGTGCCGTTCGCCGCGGAGTCCGGATGGGACCGGATCTTCAGGGTGATCGGAGACGACAACTTTCGATCGAGACAGAGCGGCAGTTCGGTGAGCCGCTCGAGTTCGGCGGGATCGTCGTGACGCATGTGCAGAATCGCCGTGTAGGACCCCTCGGTCAGCTTGTGGTACTCGTCGCCGATGGTGGCGGTGACGAGCTGCTTGGATTCATCGAACACGAGGATCATCCCGGACTCGTACTGACGCGTCTGGGGCATGGCCTGCTCCCAGATCCGTACCGAGGCGTCCTTTTCGAGGGTGAACGTGTACGTCGCGACGAGTTCGTGGATCCGTCGTCCCTCGGGAAGTTCGTCGCGGTCCTTCGTGAGCGGCTCGATGGTCCGATGCTCCGGCTGCAGCCAGGTCCTGACCTCCCGGAATGATCCGGAGGGGTCCAACACCTCCCTGCCCAGAGGTGCGCGGACATCGATGGTGGTGACACGATGATTTCCATCGAGCACCAGTGGATCGGCCTCGGGCACGAGACCGTGCGCGCTGACGGTGACGTCGACGGTGCCCTCCTCGAGGCTCGACCAGTACTGGGCGATGGAGAGCTCCATGGTGCGGCCGCCGATCGCCGGCATGCTGAAGAGCGCACGGTCATCGTCCTCGAAACGCACGTACCGGCGCTGGTTGGAATCGGTGTACGGACGCCCTTCTTCGAGCTGGGTCGCATGCACCACGAGCGTACGCTTCACCGATTCGTCACGACGGACGAGTTCCACATCGATCCAGGTCGTTCCATGCGGCAGATCCAGATACCACCTTCGGATGTCGCCGGGCGAGTACACGACCCGCTCGCTCATCGTCCAGTCGTTCTCGCGATCAAGGTGGACAGGCCTCAGCACCGTCACCGGAACCCGCGCGATCGGACCGGCGTCCGTGTCCCCGTCGCGGTAGATCAGGACTTCCGCGAAATGATCTCCCGGCTCGAGCGCGGTCGGATCGACCTGGAAGTCGAAGCGGTTCCCCCCATGCACCAGCATCATCGTCTCGGGGACCTCGATCCAGTCGGCGGTCGACTCGAATCGGAGTGGAATCTCGAACTCGGCCTGGCGCCGACGGTCGGCGTCCCGCGGAAAGACGGGTGAGATCGACGTCGCCACGGTGGCGATCCGATCGGTGTCCCACGACTCCCGCAGGTAGACACCACGTCCGGCGTAGCGCCCCATTGTGCGGACCTCGAACCGGACATCGGCATCGGTGGGATCCCCGTGCTCCTGCAGCCAGGCCCATGCCGCCGGAATGTCGATGAGCCCTGCGCCGAGACTGAACCGATCCATGCCCGGCACGGGGCGGGCGGAGTTGACGATGGCACGACTGAGCAGATGCGGAGTCCAGGTCCGATCGGACTGCTTGAGCCCGCTGCACAGCAGAGCGAGTGATCCGCACGCGTTGGGCGCAGACATCGAGGTGCCGTTCTTGAGCGAGTGCCGCTTCAATGTCCACAGCGGCATCGGAGAAACCGCGCCTCCGGGAGCACTGATGTCGACACCGAGATCGCCGTCCGGAGCAGGGCCGCGACTCGACCACGTGTACTGCAGCGAGTCGTACGGCTGCCGGAACGAATACTGGTCCCGCATCATGTCGGGAGTCAGCATGGCTCCGACTCCAATGACCTCGGTCGTCGTTCCTCCGGGCGAGCCGACGGTGGTCAGATTCGGACCCGAGTTGCCGGCGCTTGCCACGAACGTCACGCCATGCTCGTTGACGATGTCGCGGTAGAGGCCGATGATCCGACCGTAGTTCGGAAATCCGGTCGACCCGCCGTAGGACATGTTGATGAGATCACACTTGTTCCTGAGCACGGTGATCAGCCCGCGAACCTCACCGGTTCCCAGCGAACTGGAACCCATTCGCGTGTCGCCGATCTTGACGGACACGATCCGGGCCCCCGGGGCGATGCCGTCGAGTTCGGGCTGCCCTGGAAAGTGGGCCGCCACGGTTCCCGCGACGTGGGTCCCGTGGGATCCCGCATCGGCCACGATGGAGAGCAGGTCCCCATCCTCGTAGACGTTGACGGCGTAGTTCAGGAGATCCTTCGAACCGAAGGTTCCCCATCGATGATTGATTCGATAGTCCTCGAGAAGGTCCTCGTCCTCGAAGTCGCCGTCCTCGTCCCGATCGACGGCCGCACGCCAGTGCGATCCATCGTTGAAGACGATGCAGTCGTACATCGGTCCGGGATCGTCGTAGCCCTTGGACAGGTCGCGAAGGTGCTCGAGGCGGGCCTCGAGTTCCTCGCGATCCTTCTTCTGATCATCCGTCTCCTCGTCGTGATCACGACGGAACTGTTCGAGTTCGGCGGAAGCATCCGCCTCAAGGGCGCGGTGACGCCGATCGAACTCGCGTCGACGCTCCATCTTCATCCGATTCACCAGTTCGTACGGGAAGATCTCCCACGCCGACTTGATTCCCACCCGCCAGACTCCGTCCGGGCAGTCCCAGTCCGACGGCACATGCAGCGCACGCCCGCTGAGGCCTTCCAGCGTCCTGTCCTCGGAAAGCTCCCTGATCGTCGAGGTGTCGACGTCACCGCTTCCCGTCCCGTCCACGACATCGATGATCTTCGTCTCACCCTCGGTGGTCAGCTGCAGTCCCGGTGCACCGGGATCGACGCCGGTATCGAAGATCGCCACCACGATTCCACGCCCGTCCGCATCGGGATGGGATTCGAGGAACCTGGTGGCTCCGGTTTCGATCTTGGGCTGGTATTCGCGGGCGACATGCTCCGTGTCGTGCACGGAACGCCCCGGCACGGACTCGACGATCGGAACGACCGCCGGCGACGGGGCCTTGGATGCGGCGACGTCCGTCGCGGGGCTGGAGGATCCGGAGGGCGAGCCGGATGAATTGCATCCGGCGAGGACGAGAAGAATCGGAAGGATGGTGGTGCGCATGATCGACTCCTGTATCGAGATCAGTGACCTCCATGGTAGCAGTCGAACTGTGATGCGGGCGGGCCGAGGGGCTCAACCGTCGTGCTCGTCCCGGTCGGATTCGGCCTCGATCGCCCCGCTCTTCCAGTGGGGCTTGCGGATCGCGTACACGAAGAACGGCACGAGCATCGCGAGGATGAAGCAGGTGATCGTGAGGGGCAGGAACCAGGACGGATCGATGGGCATGTTGGGATCTTCGGGCGGAGTGAACAGGATGAAGATTCCGGCAATTCCCACAAACGCCCCAGTGCCCGCGATCAGCCAGATTCCGGGCATGCCCCCGGGAATGCGGAACGGACGATCGACATTGGGACGCGTGTAGCGAAGCACGATCGCGGAGACGAACATCAGCACGTACATCACCAGATAGAGCTGTGCGGAGAGTACGGTCGCGATGTAGAAGACGCTGTTCATGGGCACGAAGACGTAGAGCAGGCAGAGCACCGTGACGATGCACCCCTGGAGCAGAAGCAGGTTGCGAGGCACCTTCGCCCGGTTGACCTTCTGGAACGTGGGCGGAATGACGCCGTCCTCGGCGGCGTACCGGAGCGTTTCGACCGGCCCGATGATCCACACGATCATGTGACCCACCATGCCCAGGAACACGCAGAATCCGAGCAGCGGCACCCAGCCGGTCAGTCCGTAGAAGCTCAGGAAGTGATGGAACACCTCAAGTGGCCCGGAAGCCATCGATTCCCCCTCGCGGGGCACGATGATCGCCACCGACAGTGCGCCGAGGATCGACACCCCGAGCACCAGAATCATGGACACGAGCAGCGACAGCGGGATCGAACGATTGGGATGCTTGACGCGACGGAAATGCACCCCGTTGACCTCGAGTCCGGACAGGAACGAGAACAGCGTCATCGCGATGGCGACCTTGCCCCAACTCGACAGGTCCGGGATGAAGGTGTCGGGCTCGAACGACATCTCGGACGGCTGCCCGTCGAGCAGCCACCAGGCGGCGAAGAGGATCGCCAGCAGCGTGGGAATGAAGGTCCCGACCCAGAGACACAGCGAGGTGATGAGTCCGCTGAGCTTGATGCCGAACAGATTCAGCAGGGTCGAGGCCCAGAAGATCCCGATCACGGCCGGGACCGTGTACCACTTCTTGTCGGCGAGTTCGGGAGCGAAGACGTCCGCTGCGGCCAATGCGCACACCGCGAGCACGCTCGGATACCACACCACGATCTGGATCCACTGCATCCAACTGGCGACGAAGGCCCAACGGATTCCGAGCGCCTCCTTGACCCATGCGTAGACCCCACCCTCGCGGGGAAAGCCGACGCCGAGCTCGGCCGCGACGAACCCCACCGGAATGAAGAAGACGAGGCCGAAGAAGAGGTACCAGGTGACCAGGGCGAGGCCGAACCCGGCCATGGTCGGAAAGCCTTCGAGTCCGACGACGAGGGCCGTGTTCATCATGGCCAGCATGAAGAGCGACAGCACTCGGGACTTGTCCTGATTGGAATGGGCGGCACTCACCCGGGAGACGGTACACGACCCCGGAACATCGTGCAGACGACGACCAAGTTGGATAGGCTGCATCGAATGAAGAACACAGCACGAATACTCGCGTTCAGCGGAAGCCTCCGTCGGGAATCATGGAATCGACGGCTCGTGGAACTCGCCGCATCATCGGCCGAGAAATCGGGGGCAAAAGTGACCCTGATCAACCTCAAGGACCACCCGCTTCCGATCTTCGATCAGGACCTCGAGGACGAACACGGACTCCCCGACGAAGCGATCGAACTCAAAAGCCTGTTTCGATCGCACGACGGGCTGCTCATCGCCTCTCCCGAATACAACGGGTCGTACAGTGCCGCGCTGAAGAACACGGTGGACTGGATGACCCGCCCCGACCCGAAGCACCCCGGGACATCCTGCTTCAGAGGCAAGGTCGCAGGCCTGATGTCCTGCTCGCCGGGCCGGCTCGGTGGCATCCGCGGACTTCCCAGCCTTCGCCACCTGTTGTCGGGAATCGGCACCATGGTGCTCGCCCGACAGGTCGCGGTCCCGATGATTTCGGATGAACTCGGCGAATCCAGCACACTTGCGACGGAATCGTTCCAGCAGGCGATCGACGATCTCGGACGGGAACTCGTCGAGGTCATCGAGGCCCTGAACTCGAACTCATGAACCCGCGAGGATTCGGGCCCGCTCGCGGACCTGCTTGATCATTCCATGCAGACCGTTGCTTCGGGTGGGACTGAGGTGCTCGTGGAGCCCCAGTTCGTCGAAGACGCCTTCGATGTCGAAGGCCACGATCTCCTCGGCGGTCCGCCCGGCCATCAGCACGACGACCATCGCCGCCAGCCCCTTGACGATGAATGCGTCGCTGTCGGCGCCCAGCGCAACCGGCGAGCCGGTCCCGTCCGCTTCATGGA
>MDTG01404632.1_pt1 | contig 26568 bp, 20 predicted proteins | sample 811421 | NCBI WGS metagenome assembly MDTG01 (sample SAMN05326645, study PRJNA326480) | marine metagenome | isolation source: seawater | place: Pacific Ocean: South East | collected 2011
GTGGTTAAGGTACCATGGACTGGAAATGCCGAAAGTTTCCGAAAAGTCTGTCAAGCGGTTCCAATACCTGTCTTAATCTCTGGAGGTCCGATGAACTCTGACTTTTCAGAAACCTTGGAGATTGTAAAATATGCAGTTTCTGCAGGTGGAGCTGGTGTTTGCATGGGTCGACAAGTGTTTGGGTCAAAAAATCCTGCTGAATGTATTCGGGCTCTGAGAAAAATTGTCCATGAAAAATGAGGGATTGATATGGAAATCTGGCTGGATGGGGCGAGTTATGGATTTGCTCAAATTGAACCACATCCTGCTGATCGTGTTCTCCTAATGGCAGGAGATGCTATTCCAGAATGGACTGATTCACCACTATTTGCTTGTGAGGATGGGAGAATCTTAGATTCATCCACCAAACCAGTAGGAATACATGTTGACATCAGCGATTCAGAGGGGCAAAATGCTGCACGTGCAATGGTTGGGATGGTCCAGTGGATTGTCATAACGACTGGCGATTGGCAAATGATACCACTGGAGAATATTGTAGCAGCAGCACAGAAATCTGGGACCAAAGTTGTGGCAAGAATTGATGATTCTCAATCGATTAGGGGTGCTGCTTTTGCGCTAGAAACGGGTGTTGATGCATTACTGATACCTCCAAACCAACCAGTAATGTGGGCTGATGCTCAAGCAATAGCAGCGGAACGCTTAGCAGTGAAATCTTTGGGTGAAGAAAGCGCCTTCGATGAGGCCCATGAGTCTCCAATTGTAGAAGTTGAAGTGATTGCAGTAGAAGATGGTGGCACTGGAGATCGTGTCTGTGTAGACTTGACTTCGAAACTTGATGTTGGTGAGGGATTGTTGGTGGGTTCTTCTGCAAATGCGCTGACTCTAGTACACGGGGAAACTTTGGAAAGTGAATTTGTTCCATCACGCCCATTTAGAATAAACGCTGGCGCTGTTCATGCATATGTCCTACTTTCAGACACGACTACAAAATATCTGTGTGAACTTGAGGCGGGAGATAAAGTAGCAATTAGCAACTCAAAGGGTGAATTACGTGATGCTATTGTAGGTCGGTTAAAAATAGAAACACGACCATTTTTGCTTATCAGATTCAGGCATTCAGATAGTGGTATTATTGGACAAACCTTCTTGCAACAGGCTGAGACTGTCAGACTTGTTGTTCCAAACGGAAAATGCCTTTCTGTAACTTCAATAAACAACGGTGATACCCTACTTGCTAGAATGGGTACAACCGCTAGACATATCGGTCAGAATGTTCTGTCATCAGTCGAGGAGCGCTAGGAGGGTCGAATTTGGCAGTTTTGGGACGAGGTGAAGGGCATGGAGGCATTAGTATCCTACATGCGTTGGGAGCTGGTTATGGTTCAACGGTGAGTATCACATTATCAACCCGAGTTCAATTGAGAGATTCCCCTGTTAAAACACAACCAGATGACCCTCACGGATTAATTCCATCTACAATGGAAACATGGGAATCTGCGGGACTTTCACTACCTGAATCTGAGGAATTTCATTGGGCTGTACGATCAGATATACCAATGGGGCGTGGAGTGAAATCAAGTGCAGCCCTTGCAGTGGCTTGCATTCGTGCTCTTTCAGATGCAACGGGGACTGAACTTGCAAATCACCAGATTGTTGATCTTGCATCAGCAGCACAACTAGCATGTGGATGCTCATTGACTGGTTCAGTTGATGATTCGTGGTCAGCAGTTGAGGCTGGATGGAAAGTCGTTGACCCATCCGTACCTGCAGCAGAAGGAGTATTGATGCAAGGCGAAATTGAGGGTGCAGGAGATTGGACTATTCTGATTATCGACAGGGGGCCACGAGAACTAGAGATCGACCCTGAACGTTTCCAAATGGCTTCAGGGCAGTTCCAACAGGCAATATCTGCTGTTGAAAGAGAGCAGATTTTTACAGCAATGATTCAGAATGGGCGAGCAGTCGCTACTGCAACAGGAGATACTCTTGGCCGTAAAATATGTAATGACCTCGGCATAATTGGTTCAAGGGTGTCTACAATAACAGGCTCAGGTCCAGCAATTGTTTCAATTCTACCTTCTAGTCTAGATGCTTCTATTCGCAGGATTAAACAGACACTAGAACCGCGTGGATGGAATGTAATTGAAACCAAGTTCCTGACTAGCGAGGCATAATATGGAAGTTTTTCCGCGCTGCACCCGTAGGGTGCAGAGATGGGGATGAGTCTCGGCGAGAATATTCGAGTCACACTCTTTGGCGAAAGCCATGGTCCTGCTGTTGGTGCATTGCTGGAAGGTGTCTCTCCCGGTATTGAAATTGATATTGAAATATTGATTCAGGATTTAGAAAGTAGACGACCGGGGCGCCGTTTGCTTTCTGCAAGGGCTGAACCTGATGAATGCGAAATTTTGTCTGGTGTTTACAATGGGAAAACGACTGGTTATCCGATTCTCTTATTGGTCCGAAATAAAGATGCTAAATCCCGGGATTATGGATTCCTACCTGATCATCCTCGCCCTGGACATGCAGACCTTCCTGAGGCCGAAAGAACAAACGGTGCAGCTGACCTTAGAGGTGGTGGAACTCAATCAGGCCGTCTAACTCTTGGTCTAGTTGCTGCTGGCTCGATTGCTCGTAATTTAATTGGTGATGCAATGGTTGAGGCACATTGTTCTCAAATTGGGCCAATTAAGGGTAGAATAGATGGAACAAGGGATGGAGAGGCATGCGATGTTCTGAATTGCAATGACTCGGAGGCCGCTGAAGAAATGTTTGCATTAGTCAAGGCCCTCAGGAAACAAGGGGATAGTATCGGTTCAAGCGTAGAATGTTGCATCTCAAATCTTCCAATCGGTCTAGGTGAACCATGGTTTGAGGGGTTAGAACCTGCGCTAGCACGGGGCCTCATGGCCATACCTGCTGCACGTGCGGTAGAATTTGGACGTGGGAAGGACGTTGTCAGAATGCAAGGTTCAGAACACAACGATGCATGGGGAATCGAACAAACTCCTGTAGGAAGTAATCCCGATGGGGCATTAGGTGGAATGTCAACCGGAGCCCCTTTGCGAATCCAAGTACACTTCAAACCTCCAAGTTCTATCTCCAAGACACAAATGACACTACATCTACCATCTGGCGAGATGCGTGAACTCCAAATTGGGGGGCGCCACGATCCAGTCATTGCACCAAGAGCAGCTCCTGTTGTCGAGGCTGTTTGTCGATTGATTTTAGCAGATTTAATGCAATTAAGAGGTGCTGAAAAATGAGCATACATATCCATAAATTTGGAGGTTCTTGTCTCTCAGCTATAGAAGATATTGATGCAGTTGTAGAAAGAATTAGACTGGCTGAAAAACAATCAGTTGTTATTGTTTCAGCATTTAGCGGTGTTACAGATAGGTTGCTCAAACAAATTGAAAATGATCATATTTCCTCAAACTTAGCATTCGTTTCCTCAATTGAATTAGAGCATGTTGAAAGAGTTCCAGAAATCAATTCATCTCCTTGGGAGGCACATTTCAAGGATACACTGAAGCATCTTTGTGATTCTCTTGAGAGATATCACACACAACCAGAGGAGCATAAGAAGGCAGACATCTTGGCTTGTGGTGAACGGCTCTCAAGTCTCGCAATTTCAGCAGCACTTCACGCAAGAGGAATACCTGCTGTACCGACTTGGTCGGAGCACGCAGGAATTTGCCTAGTAGGTCGCGGCGAAGATGCAACTATCGATATTCAAGCAACCCGTGAAAGTTTGTCTTTACCATCAAAGGCAGTTCCAGTAATTACAGGTTGGTATGGCATTTCACGAGACGGGTTTGCGCTTCTAGGCAGAGGGGGGTCGGATCTAACTGCGACGGCTCTTGCTTCGGCACTTGATGCTGCGAGCGTTACCATTTGGCGCGATGTAGATGGGGTACTAGCATTATCACCAAGATGGACATTACCCGCTCGAAATTTGTCCAACCTATCCTATACTGAAGCTGCTGAATTAGCAATTTTCAGTCAACCAATGCTTCATCCTTCAGCAGTAGAACCCCTACGAGATTCTGGAATCCCACTGTATCTGCGCCCCCTTCATAGTCCTGAAATCGGAGGAACCATCATTGGACCATCAATTCGTTCGAAAGAACCTTCAGTTCGTGCCGTAGGTTGCCTTTCAAAATTAGTACCGCTAAAATGGAATCTATCCAATGCAATGTCATTGACGGAATCTGTAAGTGATGCCATGGGTATTCTCAATCGTTCAAGAATAAATGTCGTCAGTATCCATGCGCAACCAGGGCACGTTCGTCTATTAGTTTCCAAGAGAATGGCTGCAAGGGCCAAAAGAATCCTATCAGAACGTCTCAATCTACCTACACCTGAGATTGGAGAAGCAATGTCAATTCTGTGCTTTGTTGGTGAAGGTATTGGAAATGACAGCAGTACCCTGAAGAAAATCCAAGAAATCGCAAGGATAGAGGGCTTGAAAATGGAGATTATGTATGATCATCCAAGAGACCATGCGATACACTCATCTGTTTCCGAAGATGATACAGAAAAGGCTCTTCGTGTTCTGTGCAATGGATTAGATTTGTTGACCAATTGATGCTCAACTATCTGAGGACTCTCTCCATTGCTGTATCCTTAGAGGTATATTCGCTGCAAAAACTGCTGCAACCAAAATGAACACAAACATTGTTCCAAGGGCTACCCCATAAACACTTGTCAATTCAACAGATTGCGAAAGTCGTGCTGCAGTTTCTGCATCGAATGCGTTGAAAAACCAAGGGATGATTACATTGATCAGCAATGTACCAGTTGCAACAAACATTGCAATGATTGGTGTGACTACCAAACTCACATGATATCTGCTTAGCACCTTCTTGACATTCATTACATAGACCTCGCCTGTACGAATACTGGTATCAAGCATCGAAAAACGGATTATTCCATTTGTGACTTCAATATACATGACCAAAGATACAGCATAGAGGACAATCAATTGTTTTGTCCAGAACTCTCCAAGATCTTGTAGAATACCTGTCTCGAATGTGTCCTTCGATGCTGCAAAACGGAGAGAAATCAAGATGAATAGAACATATGATGCCAACAAACCACGTGCATCTCTTCGGAATATCCCATAAAACCCAGCTCCGATTGCACTTATGACCATTAGAAGGTGGAAAATTGGACCCATTGCATCGAGTCCAAGCCAAATGGATACTCCATTCCAAGCCGTGCCATCTACTGGTGTTACCAGATATGTGAGCACTGCAAGCACCATCATTAAGCCCCCGCCAATCAATTGTAGAGTCTGAACCATCCTATCTGCAGGCAGGAATTTCATCTTTGGAACAAGTGGCCCACCAAACAAACTCTCAACGAAACTCGGAACGTAAACTTCTGGAACGGCATCTTTAGGCAATTCGGATGAGCCTGTCATTTTGCCTGCCAATTTTTTTCTTGAAGGAGCTCCACTTCGAATGGTCTTCCCATCGTATAGATGTGCTGTATCTGCTGATTGACCTGCGACCATTGTACCATCTCCTCAGAATCCTCTTGCTCCTGCTAGAGCGGTTGACAGGAGCATGTCTGGCTCCCAATCCATCACAAATGCGCCAAGTCCTCTCAATTCAGTAATCAAAATGTCCCTCTCTGTCTTCATGACTTCATACCCAGTACGATCTAATCGCTTTGCATCAAACTCAAACTCGAGGCTTGAAGGGCTCAGAACTGTAACATCGAAATCTCTGGCCCGGAAATCTCTGACTGCATTCACAAGTGTCGGATCCCCTTCTAGTGGACTCAGGATGATAATTGGACTGCCTCTATTGATATGGGGCATAATCCGATTTGTCACAACTTGTAGTGGTGTGTTTCCTTTAGCTGCTGCGCCTGCTAACTTTGTTAGAAGGACATACAATTGTTTCTTACCAGTATCCCTATCAACACTGTTAATCTGATCACCGTAGATAACTAATCCCACCGAATCACGTCTACTAAGGAAATACTGTGCCAAACTTGCTGCAGCACGTGTGCTGTAAACAAGCGAATTACGACTCACTGGACCTGTTTCTGAAATTGCACGGCTATCTACAATGAGAATTATGTCACTAACTGCATCTCGCTCAAATTCATTGACCATCATTTTACCTGCACGTGCGAATGCTTTCCAGTTTACCTTCCGCATGGGATCACCAGGTATGTATTCTCGAAGATTGTAGAAATTAGAACCTTCGCCTGGTTGCCTGATGTTAACAGCGCCTGTGAAAATCTTAGGAACTTTACTCTTAACGAAAGCATCCTTGAGGTCCTCAGTTTTGGGGAACACTAGGAAATCATCGTAAACATGTAGTTCCTTTTCCTTGTGGAATAATCCAAATGGATCTTGTACACGTATTCCAACAGGACCTAGTGTGTAAAAACCGCGGAGTGGACACTCAACAGTGTACTCAATTAGAGTTTCACGGCGGGGGCCCAGTTCCATCAAAATGTAGTTCGCTCCTTCCTTAATACGCATGACCTCAGGAACTGAATCCTTGACTTCCAGAATCTTGGAGAGTGGTGAATGATTCTGTAATCGAAGAGTTACTTGTATTTCTCCGTCCTCAAATATCCGGGCAGCGGAAATTTTCCGCATTGCAGATAAAGAGGCCAGAGTTGGAGCATCCTCATTTTGCTCGTCCTCATCTAATCGGCGACCTGATGCTGCTACATCTGCGTGGGCTGCACGAAGAGCTGCCCATGTTAGGAAAGAAAGCAATACCACAGCCACTGTTACTAGCTGCGAATTACGCAATACGAGACCGAGTAAGTATAGCGCTGTCGCGAGACTCGCGAACATTGCTGACTTACGACTCCATGCCATGGTATACACTCCTTTTACGCAAAATGGTTCAGATTATACTCAGACCGTTGGTACTGGAACTTCGCGCAAGATTGCTTCGACAACTTCTTGCTGTTCGAGACCCTTGATTTGGTGCTCAGGCTTGAGGATAAGACGGTGGCTAACTGCTAGAGGAGCCACTGCCTTGACATCATCAGGCGTTACGAAGTCGCGGCCACGCATTGCGGCTGCTGCACGACTAGTTTTGAGCAGTGCTTGTGAACCACGAGGTGATGAACCGACCAATACTCTGGGGTCTTCACGTGTTCGAGCAACTACCTCAACCATGTACATACGAACTGCTGGATCGACGTATACATCTTCAATCGCCTGCTGCATTGCAACCACACGTGCAGGGTCTGTGATGACTTCAACATCTACAGCGTCCTTCTTTCGTGTGATACGTCGAGCAAGAATCTCATCTTCATCAGCACGGTCTGGATAACCGACACTCATCTTGAACATGAAACGGTCCAATTGTGCCTCAGGCAGAGGATATGTTCCTTCTTGTTCGACAGGGTTCTGTGTAGCCATTGTCAAGAACGGACTTGGTAACTTGTGGGTTACAGTACCGATTGTCACTTGCTTCTCTTGCATCGCTTCGAGCAGAGCAGCTTGTGTCTTGGGTGGAGCCCGATTGATTTCGTCAGACAACAAAAGGTTGCAGAAAATCGGTCCGGGTTTGAACGTAAATTCACCCTTCTTCGCATCATAAATGTTTGTTCCAGTGATATCTGCAGGTAGCAGGTCAGGTGTGAACTGGACACGCTTGAAGTCACAACCTAACGCATCTGCGAAGGTGTTTGTCATTAGTGTCTTTGCTAGTCCAGGATAATCCTCGAACAGCAGATTGCCGTTAGCGAGAATATTGACCAGTACGTTGTCAATCACGTGGCTTTTACCGATAATCACTTTCTGCACTTCAGCGCTAATAGCTTGTCCTATTGCGCCTACAGCAGCGAGTCGCTCGCGTACTTCAGGTGTGCTTTGGTGTCTCGGGGTCTGCGGGGCGGCAGCAGCTGGAGCTGGCGCAGCAACCGCTGGCGCGGGTGCTGGTGCTGGTGCTGGTGCCGGCGCAGGGGCCGCTGGTGCGACCGGGGCTGCGGGTTGGGGCGCTGGTGGCGCTCCTCCGGGTGGCGGTGGTGCCTGCATTTCATTTCACTCTCCTTTTTTCATTTGACTTTCGTCAATTATTTTCCTTCCCCCATCGACGGATCGTTTGGAGCAACTCTCGAAGCTCCTCGGGGGAATATGTTCTATTTTGGCTGTAAGCCAGTTCAACAAGACGGGGGTTTCCAATCATTGTTTGTACTTCTGCGGGTGGTTTTAGTGCCATCTCGTCGCGTGTTAAATCGTTGAATATTCTAACTTTGGTCATCAAAGACTCTCTAACTCTTTGACGATACAAACTTGAATCAAGCTTTTCAGGTCTCTCTCTAAATCTTGTCAAATCGAATACATGTCTCCAATTTGACTTCTCGGGAACAACCATCATTGCAACCAATAGAAGGAGCATGATATTCAGAATTATTAGCCACTTAAGGAAACCATCACTTGTTAGTAACACAATTGTTGCCATTGCATCTGTAAATGGAGCACTCATTACTCCTGTTACGTGCCGGCTTTCATCAAACACAATATCGAAGTTAGAATGTGATAATTTGATCGTATTCGACAACTCTTGGTTATCAAATTCCATCATTGAATAAATTACGGCCTTGAAAAAGTGTTCATTTCCATTCCACAGGGAATTGCCTGTTAATCTGCTCTGCCAACAGGATGAATCAGCAACATCACATTCGCTTCGCATTCCTGTAGCCTCTGCTTCATCAAAATCCCAAAGCCTGTTACTGAATGCCTCTTCATCAGACACAAAGAGAATCGAACCAGTGACGTCTATTTCAGATAATGTGCCTGAACTATCTTTCTTGTAATCCATAGCCTTGATACCTGGGAAATCAATTCGAATCATCATTGCAAGGTCACCAGGTGCTGGATTCTTATCATTACCACAATCACCATCGTCATCCGATTCAGGAGTCAACTGTCCAGCCACATCAATACAGGCTGACACGCTCGCTTGGGCGAGTACCTTAATCTCACAATCCTGTCCAGAATTAGCGCAATTATCCTCGACTTTCATTCCAGTTGGAGCTCGGAACATAACGGGCATTCTGCAGCCAGTGTAGAGGTGTTGGGTTAGGTCAGATGCTTCGCATCCCTGACGCTGTCCAGATTCGTCCATTACACCCTCACCATCACCATCAGGATCTGCAAGTGATTCGGTTATAGAAGCAAGACTCCAAACGTTCTTTCCATTTCCATCCATGCTACGTGAATTGCCCTCTTCGTCAAATTCTTCCCACGAATGATCTACGTCATACATTGGATCATCAAAATACGTAACTCCAAACATGGAGGCTACTCTGTTAGCGTTTGTGTTATCTGCAGCGATAATGACTTTGCCACCATTTTCTGTAACAAAATCATATATTTTGCGAGCTTCAGTTTCATCTATTGGTTTCTCAGGAGCAATTATTGCAAGCATTGTTCGATGAGGGTTCTGCCAATCATTTACCAACATTGGTGTAGACATTGTGTTAGCGATAGAATACTGCTCACCAGTTTCACCAAGAGAATCCCGCATCAAGTTGAGTTGTGCTAAGCGGTTGTTTTCATCTTCAGCCGATTCGGATGTAACATAGGCTGAATATGTTGTCTCTTTGTTGGCTGAGAATACCATTGGAAGAGTTAGTGTGAGTAGAAGAATAATCACTAATGAGGACGCGATATACAATCCAAAGCGGCTGTCACTTTTGTCAGCCTGTACCATAGTTGCGACCCCCTATTTGCTTGAATGGAGCCTAGGCTCCACCATAGCAACGCCTTTGGCAACATCATTGCGCAAATATAGGTTGCTGCATGCCGGGTATGGGTAAAAATCGATTTTCAAAGGAGTTTCAAGAATGACCTTTGCGTATCATTACCCCCAATAAAGAGCCATATCCTCCATTTCAGAGGGTTTGTGACCAGTTTCTTCTAACTAATGCTGCAGAAAATATCGCTAGTGGAGTCAATGAAAAATGGAGAGACAGGAAATTCTCAGAAGTCACGGTTTCAGGATCATCCGGTTCTTCACCATCACCAACACTAGCTTGCTCTTGATCAACTTGGGCTCCAACAGGTCTTGCCTCGACCTCTATCTCAACTTCGCCCATACTCGATTTAACACCTAGACCACCATTGAGAACACCTGTTGACTTGGCACTGAACTCAACTTTGCAATTGCGTGTTGGGTGTGTTGATGAGGCATCAAACTTGATTTCGATAAGGGCTGAACCCCACATCCCATGCATTACCCCTTCCGCATCTTCCAATGGTTCTTCATCCACTGTTAAAACGGGACAATTATCTTCAATTGATGTGCTAGTAAAGGAATCTGCAGTATTACCCATATTCTTGAATAAAACAGATACATAAAATTCTGTCCCTGCACTGATTGTATATCCTACATCAAAGGCAGTGATTTCCCAACGGTGTAGCATTGGCACGACAACCTGGCCTTCGGAACTTCGAGTGTCTGGAACAAAACCTGTGGGCACCACAGCAACAGATGTCAGTTGTCCACTTATTTCAAAATCAAATCCAGTTCCTGCTTCGATACTCCAAAGATCAACGTCTGACAAATAAACCGAAAATGTTTCATTTTTCCCACCACCTACACTGACACTTTCTTCACCATTGTGGGATGCATTTGGCAAATTACCCCAATCATAATCAAGTGCAATATTGATATCTGTAAGATAATTATTTTGTATCCAGAAACGTACGACTGTACCGCCATCTTGGAGCAATAACGGATCACCATCTTGCAAATCATATGATTCGTAATCAATACCCATTTCCCAGCCAATTGGAGCATTTGGGTCAACCTGTGCTTGCACGGACATAGGAACAAGAGAAACTAATGCGATAATGCAAATCGCAAGACTCACTCTCCGCCCTGTCATGATAACAGTCGTACCACCCATCAGGCATCAATGCAACGCCTACAGGTGCTCGAGAGGTGAAAGAGCTCTTCGAGTCAAAACACGTAGCATTTTCCGCCTATATGCTGGAGGGAAATACGTGTTACTGACTGGCTTTACGGCCTTTCTCACACCTTCAGCCAAATCTCGGATACTCTGTTTTCCATTCCACTCACCAATGGCTCCTTCTGCCAATTCCGAGTGATCGCCAGGAATACTCTCGCAACCTGTGCTCGCAACTCGTAATGCTGCAATTTTCCCATCCTCAATCTTCCATGCTGCTGCAACTCCTGCTTCAGGGAAATCCCAAGTTTCACGAAGTCGTAATTTCTGATATCCGCCCTCCCAATTGACTGAATCTTCAGGGAGTGTAACATGGGTTACCAACTCACCTAATTTGAGTACATTCCGAGTCATCCCATCCAATTGGAAGAAATCAGCAAATGGCATAGAACGTGTTCCATCCCCACTTGCAAGATGAATTGTGGCATCAAGAGCGATGAAAGCAGCTGCTAGGTCAGCTTGATATGTTGCAACACAGAGTGTGTTTTGGTTTGGAACTACTCTACAATCTGCACCTGTATCACAGTCACATTTGTGGCACCAATCAATACTCCTCCTCCACTCTTCTGTTTGATTGAACCAATAACAACGAGTGTCTAAACAAATATTGCCGCCAACAGTAGCTGAACGGCGAATCATAACACTCGCAATTGTGGCCGCAGTTTCACGTATTAATGGATGAGTTTCCTCACTGTTAGCCAAATCATGAACTCTCACCATTGCCCCAATTACTATGCTTGAAAGTGCTGTTAATTCCTGAACTTTGGCCAATGAAATTACATTGGGTTTTGGGTTCAAATGCCATTTGTAGTTAGGGAGTAAATCAGTTCCACCGGCAACCCAATCAAAATTGTCCATTTCTGAGGCCAAAGAGAGGGCTTGTGCCAAGTTTTCAGGAGTATGCAAAGTAAAAGGTGGCATGCGCATTAAGCATCACCTCGATGACGTCGTTCAACATGGCTCCAAGCTCTTGCAGCACGCTTTTTTGGATCTGCTAAATCCTCTGGAGTTGGTATAACTGATTCTCTCCACCCTTCCTTTTGTTCAGACATGGGTTTATCTGGATCAAATCCGAACAGAACACCGTTCACATATGATGAACGATCCTCTTGTATGTCACGAAGATGATCTCTTTTCGCATGTGATTTTGCGCGTTCAACCAATTTTTGCTGAAGAGGGCCTGCTTCAAATCGAGGGACTGGGAGTTCTAACGGGTCATCAATACCAAGTTTTCTACAATGCTTCTCGATTCTTTTGTGAAGACGATCAGGGGTAACTGGTAATTCGTCAATTCTGATACCTATCGCATCGTAAATTGCATTACATACTGCGGGCAAGATTGGTAAAAGTGGCCCTTCTCCAGCTTCTTTGGCTCCAAAAGGACCCTCTGGATCATTGCTTTCGACAATTATTGGAACAACATCGGGCATTTCATGTACACTCATAATCTTGTAATCCAACAAATCTGGATTCATCAGATGGCCATTGCGACCATACTTCATTTCCTCTGACAAAACTTGACCCATGCCCATGTGGCAAGAGCCTATGATTTGCCCTTTGACTGCTAGAGGATTGAGGGCTTTCCCACAATCATGAGCAGCCCAAGCCTTCGTGATTTTGACAAAACCTGTTTCGACATCAACATCAACTTCAGCAACATAGGCCGAGAAGGAATACGCAGGTGCAAGACCGGCCGCGGCACCTTTGTGAATGCCTCCCATAGGAGGTGTCCTGTAAGCACCTGAAGCAATTAATGACCCAACATCAGCTTGTGCTTTGTGAACCGCTTCAAGCCAAGAAACTCCGATTGCAGGGTCATGCTTGTAGTAAATCCGCCTATCACCAATAACCAACACATCTGGATTGTAACCGGTGATTTCCCAAGCTGCCTTCAACACTTTATCACGCAACTCGCAAGCCGCCTTAATAGCAGCATTACAATTCATGAAAGTGACTCGACTTGAATAGGAGCCAAGATCGACTGGAGCAGTGTCGCTTTCTTTACTCCTAATTCGAATCATGTCCAATGGTAGTGCGAGAACTTCCGAAACTGCTTGAGCAACTGCTGTGTCACTTCCTTGTCCAATATCTGCAGCACCAGTGTGTACTGTGACACCTCCATCCATATCACACTGCAGATGTACTGTTGCGTGTGGGAAATTTTCTGGATCCCAATGAATTGGCAAACCTGAACCCGATATGAAGAACCCGCAACCAACACCTATACCCTTTCCAAGTGGTAAATTTCTGAACTTTTCATCCCATCCAGATTGTTCACGCACTTTCGCCAAACATTCACGCATACCAGTACTTGTGACACGAAAACCTGTAATTGTCCGACTGTGAGGTGGAAGTAAATTAGCTAGTCTGAATGTCATCGGATCTACTTTCATCTGCTCTGAGACAGCATCAATTCCGACCTCGACAGCACACCGGCTATTTACCGCACCATGACCACGCATGGCTCCACTTGCTGGTTTGTTGGTCCAAACCCTAGCACCCGTGTAATTGAATGCACCTATTTCGTATGGTGCTGTATGTAAAACACCGTTGTAATAAGTAGTCACATGTCCAAACGAGGCAAACGCTCCACCGTCGATTAGTGCATCGGTTTCGATTCCAGATATGCGCCCTTCATCATCAGCAAATACCCCCATTTGGATTCTCGAAGGATGGCGACCACGATTTATCCAATATACCTCTTCTCTGTCAAAATTAATGCGCACTGGACGTCCTGATTTACGAGCAAGGATGGCAGCGCACATTTCATGCGGGAAAGGATCTGATTTACCCCCAAAACCTCCTCCTACGAAAGTCCGATGGACATTGATTTGGTGCATTGGTATGTCTAAAACTGCAGACAGCCCTCTGTGAAGATAATGAGGTACTTGTTGAGGCGTCCATACAGTTAACCTCCCTGATGGATCCCAATGTGCAACAACTGCATGTGGCTCCGTGAAACCATGATGTAGGCCTGCAGTTTCCCAATCAGCTTCATGATGAAACGGTGCATCCTTCATTCCTTCAAGGTCACCAAATTGCTGGAAAACTCTCTTTTGAACATTGGATTCGCCAATGTGATATTTACCCCGATCATGTATTGGATTCTCTGAATCCTTCAACCCATCCTCCATATCATGTATACTTGGAAGTACTTCATAATCTACCGAAATTGCATTCATTGCTTCAATGGCTGTTGCCTCATCTATTGCACAAACACAAGCAACTAAATCGCCTACATGTCGAACTTTTTCTTGGGCCATTGCATGTTCATCCTTTGTTACAGGAAGAACACCGAATTTATTCACCGAATCTTGACCCGTCGCAACTGCAAAAACACCATCCATAGCTTCAGCAGCCGATGTATCTATTGACAAAATCTTAGCATAATGATGGGGTGATCTCAAAATCTTCCCTATCAATTCACCAGGTAAACGAATATCGTCGCCATAATGTGCTTGTCCTGTGATTTTCCAATTTGAATCGACAAGAGGCACAGGCTTACCAATTGTCATCCCAGTAACATGGCGATCATGTACATGGGGGCCCCTTGGTTGCTTTTTCCAACCCCCTACTGATTCTGGAACGTAGTCTAAATCTTGCAATTTAGAGTATGGATCAGAACCACCCGAACCGGGTACCCCAAAATCTTGCTGTCCTGCGACCCGCTTTCCATCAGTTCGCTTTTTACTCCCACCTTTACCAGGTGCCTGACGATATCCCTTAGCCATTTTATCACCTATTTTGAACTGCCCGGTGGCAGGGATGGGTCATCTGGACCGAGTGGGTGTGGATCTGATTTAGGATCGGTAGTATCTGGCGTGGAAGTACCACCACGCTTCATCGCCGCGGCCATTTCAACGGCATCTACAATCTGCTGGTAACCAGTACATCGGCAAAGATTGCCTTCAATCGCACACTTAATCTCAGAGCGACTTGGTTGTGGATTCTCGTCAAGTAGAGCTGCACTTACCACAAGGAAACCTGGTGTACAGAAACCACACTGACTACCACCAGCTTCTGCAAAACACTGCTGGATAGGATGTAGGTGATGTCCATCAGCTAAACCTTCTACCGTTGTAATTTCTGTACCACTTGCTTCTTTGGCCAAACAAAGGCAGGATAATCTTGGCTCACCGTCGATAAGAACTGCGCAACATCCACAAGTACCCATGTCACAGCCACGTTTGACTCCCAACGTACCTACTTGATCACGAAGAACATCTAACAAAATCGAATTGCTTTCGACAAGATGTTCGTTTTCTTCACCGTTTACATTCGCTTGCCAAACCTCTTTTCCTGAACCAGGAAGCATGGGTACGCGAATGTGAATCGACATGCGGACTAGTCCGTCGAAGCATGGGCGACATTTGATGATTCGCCCGTAGGGCGATGAATCAAATAATCATCAATTTGAAGGGAAGTATGGATGGAGGACTCCAGCAAGGCCTCCGATATTCCGAGTTTGTACCCAAACTGTACCTTGCCCAGAGAAATGCATGACTAAGCCTTCTCCACCGAGTAACAATGACTTCATTCCACCAACTTTACCGACATCGTAGTGCAAACCATCGGTATACGCAACCACGTGACCAGTATCTATTGTCACTACTTGTCCAGGTTGAATTGGAATTTGTTTTACAGCACCATATGAATTGTAGTACACTCGACCGGTTTCGGCTTGAGTAAATGCTCGAATGAAGAACATACTCTCTCCACTGAAAAGTCCTTTCGCTCCTTGGAACTTAGTATCAGTTTCAACGTTAGCAGTACTGGCAAGATACGATCCACTCTGGATGTATAGGTTCTGTCCAGGTTGACAATCAAACCAAGCAATATCACCGGGGACTCCTGGTGCTAGACTAACCCATCCACCACTTGGTCCGGCTGTAAATGTGTTCAAGAAAAAGGACTCACCACCGAGTGCGGCTTTGGCCATGCTTTTGAAAAAGCCACCAACGCCTCCGCCGCCACTCATTCCAGTTTTCATTTCAACACCCGATTGGCAAACCATTGCACCTGGTTCTGCCTTTACGCTTTCACCTGGTGCTAAGGCTAATGTCAACATTGTAAAACTTGGATTAAATTCAATATGTTCTTCCATAATTACTTGGATAAGGATTCAACCTTTGAATATTCGCTAAATGCGGTATCTTCTATGCCGCATTGCTTATGCCGCGAGTAGGAGGGTGCGACAAATATGAACGCTAAGGCTGTGGCTTTGGGAATCGTTGGTTTGCTGCTTTTTTCAGTGAATTTGGCGGTTATTTCCCCAATGGTGATGGAAACAACTGAAGAAACACTTGCAACTGCAACAGTGATGGATAATGAAACATGGGAAGATGAAGGTTGGACTAGTTCAACATCTCTACGCTCTTTCTATGCTTGGAACCTTACCAATGCAGCCGAGTTACAAGATGGGGCGGCAACCGATATGGAATTTGAGAAAATGGGTCCATTTACCTATAACCTCACAACAAAACGAGATCTTGATTGTTCTGTATGTGGACACAATGAGGACACTGGAATCCTAACCTATCGCGAATACAATGTCTACGAATGGGCTGATGGATTATCTGGAGATACGCAGCTTACCAATCTCAATATCTTATTCAACGCACAAAAAATAGGAGCCGTAGGGACTGCAATTGATACAGGTGCACAATTCGTTAGAGGGGCCTTCACAACAGATATGCTCTATGTCGACCTTAGCGAAAGAGCGCCATCCATATGGGTATCAAACGACCTCGATGGAGTTGATATGGCAGCCACTCTCCCTTCCTTTAATGCATCAGCACTAGATCAAGTAATGAATGCTGCCAGAGATCCAAATGATAACTCAATATGCATTGCAATGACTTGTGATATTGGGCCTATGCTAATGGTGCGCCTTGGTGAACCAGATAATGGGACTTCTTCTATAGAACGTGCTACATTATTCGGTTATGTTGGTGCTGATGATGCAGAGACATTTGCACGAGATAATGAATTGTATAATGAGATTAGTGCACGATTTTCAAGTCATGGAGGCGGTGCTAATTTAGAATCGGCATCTCTAGAAGATTTGAATGACAGATTAGAAGAAATGATAGGGTATAGAATTGATGATGAATCTACTCTTCAACATCTTCTATTTTCAGAAACTGATGGAGTCCCCACTGGATTATTGAAGTGCGACAGCCAAAAGATTCTTTGTGGTTCTACTGATTTTCTCCTTAAAGCACAGGAGGATCCTTTTGCATTAAAGATTGAACTCACTGTTAATCCTGAGCAGTATACATTCCCCTTCTGGGCCCTTGAGAGCATTGGTGGATGGGCAGGAGATTGGTTCTTATCGTCAGAAAATTATGAGATGATTTTATCAGGAGGAAGTGGGAAAATTAATGCTGATGAATGGTTCTATGAGTCATTTGGCTCTATCGACCCAATCAATAACCAATACATCACACTTGGATTGAATGTTGGAACTGATATTGGACCTCTGTGGAGTACCGTTTATGGAAATCCGCTGGTAGATTTAGATGCCGAAGTAACTGAGGGCCTTTTTGAGGGACCACACTCAATTTCGAGCGATTTTGCTATGGACTTCATGTATGGAGAAATGACTGGCTTTTCGGTCCCTATGGACGCAAATTACATTCCAACACCTGGTGGTACAGTTCATGAATGGAATGATGCTTTTGTGGCTGAAATATATGGCCTTGATAACAACTCTGCCAGCGCACTTCGTTGGTTATTTAGTTACACAGTTTTTGACCAGTTTCTCGACCCCTTACTGGATTCTTTCCTCGATGTAGTCCCATACAAGACTCAATCAGTAAACAACTGGCTCTTCGGTTGGAATGACCCACTAAGTGGGTGGGTATCTCTTGAGAAAAATGCAACTTACTATGGATGCCAATATGACCAAAGTATAGAAGATGGATTTGGTACAGATTGTTGGACTGATTCTGCATCGGTTTATTCAGTGTTCACTGGCGCAGTAGGGGATTATGAACCGGGTCAACTACTATTCGAAGACTACAGCGAGTACCTACCGTGGAGGACTCCTGCTCGCAACCAATCTGCATATGGTATGCTAGAACCCGTGAACCAATCTGGTGTTGTGGGAAGTTACTTCCCTGCAAATGAACCAGCAAGATCGAACTTGGGTGGATATGTTGTAGCAACAAGCGAAGTTGTAGGAATGGGCTCCGTACTAGGCATTGAAACCTACACACATAAGTTCAATCTTGACCCATTAGACAACCCGATACAAGCAAAACTTCTCGGACAGGAGAATATTCTGGATGTTTTTCCCGGTGCATTACCAGTATACTTTGGCGGTGAAGTAACAATAGAAATGGAGCCAAATGTAAATGCTGCAATTGCTGGAGATTTGGATTCCTACTTCTATCTGGACACTAGAGGTTTGAATGCCATCGGCACAAGTGATCCAGAGATGGATGATTTGCAGAAGGTGTTCCAAATATCACAAAATTCATCGATGACTGAGTCGCAATCAGAGGACTTCAAGGACTTGGTAATTACTAATACGCAACCGTATAGTTATTGGACAAACTTTGACACCGATGGTGATTCAATGTATATCGATCAAATTACATTCGCGATATGGGTACTTGGTATTGTTTCTCTATTGGGATGTTCAGTAGTTGCAAAACTAGGTAGAGGCAGTAATAGAGAAATTGATTGGTCTGAGGAAGAATGATTCAATCTTGATTCACCAACCAACGCATCAGAACTGCTTCGGCATTATTCAGATGTTCTCCCAGCGTTGAACGAGCCATATCTAGTTGCTCAGCCATTTTTCTCATAGAAATTTTCTTCGGATTATCGTAGTAACCCCACTGCACAGCAGCTTGGACAACTTCCCATTGTCGTTCTCCGAGTAGGCCCTTGGGGCCTCCAATCTCCTCGATTTCTTTGATGACTTTGATATTATCAGGAGGATTTATTTTTCTAGCAAGATCGAGGAAATTCTTGATGCCACTTGCCACGCCTCTTATTGTAATTGAGATCCCATCATCTGATATTGTGTATGGGGGCAAGACCGCAATATCCTCAAAATCCACACCGCCAATTGCTAATGGATGAGTGTTGAAAACAACTACAGGGGTTTCTTCACCATCGCCTCGTAGCGTTTCCTCAAAAGTCAGATACTGGGAATTAGAGAGATCTTCCGGACCAAAACCCTCTCTATATTCGCAACGCATCAACTGCCGAACACCTTTTTCTGTGACTGCGAGATGAGCAACAACCTCTAGTTTTGTACAGGGGATTAGCAATTCTTCAAAACCGGTTCCATCCATGCTCTCTCGTGACCAATGGAGGTGGACTACCTGCATGATTGATGATACTGGCTATTGCTTATTGAATACATCGTGAAGATGATTTAATTGCATTTCCAACTGTGATGTCCGGGAAATCCATTATGGTCTAGTTTTAGTTATAGTTGAACATGAGCAAAGACGAATCCAAGCGTTCACGATTCAGAACAATCGAAATTCCTCAGGACAAAATGAAATATCAGCCCGGTTTCAAGATTTCAAATCCAAACCAAATCGATTCGGCATCTGGTGATGCACAATTTGGAATGATGATTTCTCTTGGCGGCGGTGTTATAGCACTGATTCTGGGTATATGGACATTCATGGTTTCAGATACTGATTCTGACATGACATTTCTTTGGCTATCAGTTGGATCATTTGTTGCTGTAATCGGATCTATAGGCCTTGTTGAATTTCAATATCGCCGCAAGGGTTCGCTCTCAATTATTCACGATTACATACTTTCATTTGGATTATTATTCGGGGCATTGGGTACGATTTGGTTGAGTAGATTTGCACTTTATGCAATGTGTGTAGATGCGGCTTTGACGAACGGTTTTTGCCGTGGTGAAAGTGGCACCCCTGATTGGATTCCCGGGGAATGGGGTATTGTGGTTCAATCCACTACAATGGCAATCGCTTTGCTGAGTTTTTGGTTGTACACAAAGCGAGTGAATGGAGGGACTGTGCCTCGATTAGTATTGGTTCTTGCCCCACTTGCTTTAATCGCATATGGTTCAATGCCGTGGGTAGATTATACTGCAGATAATTCAACTTTACCACTAATAATTGGTGTCCTCACTTTGTCAATAACATCAATGGGCATAGCCACAGATAGTGACCGCAGTCCATTGTTTCTGACAGCAGCAATTGTTTCTTCACTGGTCCCATTCCTATACGAGAGTTCTATGGTCGAGGGAGAAGGCCTGTCTATGCTGGTAATGATTGTACTTGTTCAGGGAGTATTTGCTGCACATCCAGGGCTTTCTAGAGAAATGATCGAAAAAGGCTCCATCGCACTTGTTGCTTTGGTAATCATTGCGCAATGGATGGCAGGAGCTACAGATGCCGATTTCATCATTATTGAGCCAATTGTGAGTGATTGGATTAGTCTACCACTGGTCCTTTGGATGTCTTTACTAGTAGGATATTTCTGGCCAGTACTCAAGAATCGTGTACCATCAATGCCGATTGGACTTGGATTTGGTTTGCTGTTCATCCCAGGGCCTGGAAGTATGTTGGCATGGTGTCTAGCCTTACTTGCATTCATCTACATGCTTACGAAGCCCCAAACTCGCAGATGGGTATCTGATTGGACATATGCGGGCATGATATTTTCATGGTGGGCAAACGGTTGGCTGGCAAATGGAGGGGAATTGACCAATTTGGCAATGGACCCCGCTTTCGTAGCCATACCTCCAATTGCCCTTACAGTCATAGGATTATTTGCAGTAAGAGAGAACAAATTGAAAAATTCGGTGCACCAAGTTGGAATATTTGCAATTATAACATCACACGAATTATTGTTAGGAAATGGCGATATTCTACCATGGGGGGTAGCATTATTCCTCTTGGGACTTGTAGCACAACAAGCATACGATGCAAGGGCAATACTTGAAGCCGGAGAAAAAGCGAGGATGGAGGCAACTGGTCGTGTTGCTATGGCTGTGATTGGATTCATGATAATGGAAATTGCTGGACGTCTTTCAATCACGCAACTGGATTCTTTGACCATGATACATGTTGAAGCCATGATGTTCGCGATTATATTGTATGTGATCTGTAGAAGATTACGAGAAGTAGAAGTGGACATTGGGAAACTCTTTGCTAATTTATGGTACTCAGGAGCAGGAATACCTGTGTATGACTACGCCACAAATACTTGGTCAAATTCATCTGAATCTAAACCTGAGAAGATAGATGAAATGTCCCTTGGACCAGCAGCTAGGATTGGGTTACTAGCACCATTACTGATTTTCTCTACATCATTATCAATGGCATACATCGACTTGAACATTGAGATGTTGCACTTGCTCCTATTGTTAATACCAATTGGTGTACTGACATATGAGGTTCTAGTCGAGTTGCCGAATGATGACCGCACCAGAGCAACGGCTGCTTGGGCGCTAGTACTGATTGGATTACCAATTTCTTGGTCTATTCATTCTTACGAGACCTTCACGTTAGAGACTGGGCTGATATTGTTTGATGCAATCATGCTTTCCGGCCCAATTGCAGTAGATATTGCGCTCAGAAAAAGGGGACTTTCTGGAGAAAAGAATATGCAGGCTGGAGCCGCTACTTTAGTCGCACTACTGGTAATTGGACTACTAGATGTAAGTGGTGGATTACTAGCAATACCAATGTTTGCACTAGTACTTTCACGTGGATACGCACATAGACAAGCTATAGCAACCCGATGTCTTGGATTTGTGTGGGTTTTATGGGTAATTATGCTTGATCTAGATTCTTCTGCGACACTCATATCATACGCACCAGAAATCGCATATTTGCAAGAAATTTCTGTAGTAGTGCCTCGTTGGACTGGAATTGGACTTTTGATGATTGGTGCGCCGTCACTATATGGGAGACTTTCCGATACCAGAGCGAAAAAACGAGGAGAGGAGGTTGATGAATTTGAGCACCCACTTGTTTTCCCATCAATATTTGTGTTAGCAGGAATATTCTTTTTGCTCCCCGATTCACATTGGTTCTTGGTTTTCTGTGTGGTTCTAGCGACTGGAATAGCTTGGGCAGTAGGCGCCTACCAGTGGTTCTACTGGGCCCCACTTGCAATGTTCATTTCTATGGTATTTGCAACTGGAATTGAATGGAACCAGTGGAGTGATGGAGAGGTTTTCGAATTCTCCTCAGTAAGTGCGTTCATTTTCACCTCAGCACTATACATATTGCATACAAAGAAAATACTTTTCAAGAATTTGACTATTGAAGATTCAGAAGAAAATGATATTTCGAAGTTGATTCAAACTGTTGTTGATATCATAGCAATATATTCGATTGTTTGGGCAATATTTGCAGACACTATATTCTATGGGATTGCAATGTTTGTTGGGATTCTAATCTTCACCAAATATGTCCATCAACGCCGATGGGCAAACCTATTGTTGATTCTACCAGTTGTTCATGCTTGGGTAGTGTTTAGAGTCCTAGATGGTCCATATCCTGGTTTGAGTACTGAAATTGCTGGTTTCATCATGCTAATCGAATCGCTTGCCCTAACTTGGTCATCATGGAACATGTGGGACTTTGAGTGGGATGAATGGTCCGATGAACAGGTGTTGGAGATGTCAACTACATCTGGTATTGCAGGAGCGCTGATATTCATACCAAGTGCTTGGTTACTAGTGAATGACATGGGTGACCTATGGCTGTTTGGAGGCATGCTTTGTGTGCATTCTGCAGGACAGGGGGCAATAGGTTTCCAGAGAGATATTTCCTGGAGAAGATTGTATGCAATGATTGGAGTCAGTGTAGGTTTCCTCTTCATTTGGGGCGATATTGATAGCGGTATAATGAAAGGAGTCATGCTCATTCTTGCTGCTTTAACGATGTTCATGCTGGGTATATTGTACATGACTAGGGCTGGATATGAAATGGAGGGGACAAAGGTTCTGAATGCTGCATCATTTTCACCAATCTCAGATGAAATGGAGGATGATTTAGGTGAATTACCAGAGCCTGTTCTTTCAAAAGAAATCGAAGAAGAATCTGAAGAAACCATTGAACAAGATGAGGCAGAAGAGAATGATGAAAATGCGGTTTCTGAAGAGGAGGTGGATGGTGGAGAAGACGAAGAGGTAGAGACTTTACCGGAACCTGTAATCTCTGAAAAATACGACACTATCATCTCAGGGGATGACTATGATGTACAACTTCCTGCAGACATACAGATGAATATCATGAATGCAATCGCTTCAACACCACATGAGGGATTCCGAGCAATTGTCAGATGGAATGCTTGGGGGCAAGTAATCGTCGATTGGGAACCAACTGAGGTTTGAATTGCTTAATCACGCCAGTTAGGTGCACCTGGTTCAACGCCTTTGACATCGGCAATAATCTGTGCAAGAACTGCAATTGCAATTTCTTGTGGAGATTCTGCACCTATATTGACTCCAATCGGACAAATGACTGAATCTATCAATTTCTGACTAATCCCTGCATCAATTGCACTCTTTTCAAATGCTTTCCATTTAGAACGTGAGCCGATACAGCCTATCCTTGGACGGCCTTCGGATCTCTGCAGAAGTCCAATTAGAAGAGTCTCGTCTATTGCCCAATCGTGTCCAAGTAGCATGATATGAGAGAATCTAGACAAAGACTCGACAGTTTCCCCTGAAAGAAATTCTTCCGGTTTCATGACGATACGTTCCTGTGCATCTGGCCATAGTTCTACTGATGCATATTCAGGGCGTATGTCCAATACAGATATTGACCAACTAAGAGATGCGCTGGCATCTGCAATAGCTTGTGCACAATGCCCTCCGCCTGCCAACAATATATGCGGCATGGGTTCGATGAATTCCATGGCTACAGTCAGTATCCCTCCACACAAACTATTGAGAGGAGTTCCAGACAACCCCCCACCTTCCTTATGCAATTGGTATGTTTCTACTCTGCCTTTCTTAGTGACTAGAATCTCTCGAAGATGGGCCATGACTTTCATCTCTAAACCTGCACCTCCAATCGTCCCATACACTTCAGAATCCGTAATGGCCATATGCGCCCCAGGTTTACCTGGAACACTGCCCTGTGCTGATATCACACTAGCCAAAGCGATGGATTCACCTGCTCTGAGACGAGACGTAGCCCACTCGAGTACGCGCTGCGTCATGGACGTCGCAGAAGGGGGTAGAACTTGAGTAATACGTACGGACAACTAGAGACTAACAATTATTGACATATGTGTCAAGCGACAAACATGGCTTCGCTCTCAGATATCATCGAGATCGTTGTCGTCAGCATGAGAGATGCATTCCTTGCAGTAACTGTTTTTGTTGCTGCAATGGTGTTTCTATTCAGTTGGTTACAATATGCAACTAGTGGACGTTTCGTGGAAATTATACAGGAGAATAAGCGATTTCAACCTATAATTGGAGCGCTAATGGGATTGACTCCGGGTTGTGGAGGAGCGATTGTGATGATGCCCATGTATGCTAGAGGATATGTCACATATGGAACCGTCATAGCAACTCTGATTGCTACACTCGGTGACGCTGCATTCGTCCTAATTGGAGCTGCTGTTACAGACAGTCGGTTCATAGCCCCCATGCTTGCAGTTCATGCCATATCTCTGATAGTTGGAATTATTTGGGGATACATCGTAGATTGGTCGGGAACCACACCCACTCATCCACTAGGTCGATTTGGTCCAAAAATAGGAGAAGAAAAAGTGCTTGAATCGGGGAATGAAAATACGCCATTGGAAGATTTACCTCGTGAAGACCCGGAAGGCTTGGGCTACAATATATTGCACCGAGGTTACTTGATTTGGTGGATCGTCACAATAGTGGGTTTGGTTTTTGCTGTTCTATTACTCATTTGGTCAGGACAAGACGCAGAATATTCACTTGAGCTGTCCTTCGACCCTACTACTCTAGATGGATTCATCACTTGGGTTGGGTTGTTAGGAACAAGTTTGTCTATTATTCTCTATATTGCTCAGAAGAATTGGTTTGCAGACGATACTGAAGCTACAATTGGTGACAAATTGCATTCTATGAAGGAGACTATGGTGCATGCGGCAAGCGAAACAGCATTTGTTACATTTTGGGTTATGATTGCATATCTTGTGTTTGAATTCAGTCTCTTATTTTCAGGTATGTCAGAACAAGATCTCTCCAAATATGGTGATGGTTTGATTGCCGTGACTATAGCGGCAATAATAGGTTTGATCCCTGGTTGTGGACCACAAATTATCGCCATCACCGCATACACGAAGGATATGATTTCGTTCCCAGCCCTTGCAGCAAATGCAATCAGTCAAGATGGTGATGCATTATTCCCCCTACTTGTTCGCCATAAGGCTGCTAGTCTCTGGGCGACCGTACATACAACCATTCCTGCATTGATTACAGGTGTTGTTTTGTTACTAGCAGGTGTTGACTTCTGAGTTGGAGCATCCTTAATCAAATAACTCATCAACATCTGTTTTTGAATCTATATTCGATTTCTTTGGTGCAGACCATATGAGACCACCCAGAATTAATGCGCCCCAGAACATAATGTGGTTCATGACAACTGATACTGAACCCAATGAAGCCAATCCTATTGCGAATAGATTCATCAAAAGAAATCTGGAACGAAGCCAATTAGTTGGATTAGAGGAATCGCCTACCAAATTATCTAGATCATCAGATAAGGAACTCTTCGCTTTGGTTTTTTCATGGCGAATTGCGTAACTTAAAAGAAAAAGAAGGTAGGGTGCAAATAGTACCAATACCACTGGAGAAGATTCGAATAAAAGGTCAAACACTACTATTAAAGGAATAAGGAAAAAAAGAGAAAGAATACAAAAAACGAATACGTGCCTTGGGACATCAAAAATACCTTTTTCCTTTGTATCTTGTTCAGATTTCTGCCCAGATTCACATTTAGGACAAGGTTCCCATGAATCATGAAGAACTTGACCACATTCATGGCAGTATGACACACCCGGCGTAATCGGCGTTAGTTATTGAAATTCTTCATTGTGAGTGTTGGGGCCAATGCGACCTAGTACGCCCCTTGTCCGTAAATCCAAGCAATGCAAAATCCTTCTGAGAATTCGATTGATAAGAAAAGATAGAATGATGCAATGCATAATCCAGAAAAAACGAGGAGGTAGATTATTGATTTGAACTTCGACGGCCAGAAAAAAAGAAGAGAAAACGAATATATGATCCCAAAAAATCCTGTTAGAATAGATGAGAAAAACAATAATTTCGCCAGTTGTTCACCAAGAGTAAACTTCCCATCACAACCTACAGATGAAGATGTCAAATGTATGATGATAGATGTTGTAAATCCAAACAAAAAAACAGTCAGTGTTGTTCTGAACAATAAATAACGCAGTCTTTCCTTTTTCATGTAGTCATGTGCAACGACTTGGGCCATCTGTTGCATGATTTTTGGATTGAGTTCTGAACTTAAAGGAGGACCCTGCACATGGTTACATGGAATACAGGAGCGCTGTATCAATTTGTGAAATCATTCAGGGAGTCCTTTCAAAATCCATAATAGAAAAAAACCAAAATATGGTTTCGCTTGGATTTAAGCA
>MDTG01130661.1_pt1 | contig 26563 bp, 26 predicted proteins | sample 811421 | NCBI WGS metagenome assembly MDTG01 (sample SAMN05326645, study PRJNA326480) | marine metagenome | isolation source: seawater | place: Pacific Ocean: South East | collected 2011
TAATTCCTTTTGTGGGGGTATAGCTCAGCTGGGAGAGCGCTACGCTGGCAGCGTAGAGGTCATCGGTTCGATCCCGATTATCTCCACCACTTCTTTCATAAATTTTATTTACACATATCTTGTAATCTTCTCCTATCTAATTCTTACTTCAAATTTTGTGTTAAAATATAAGTAAATTACGGAGATAATATGATTAAGTTTCTAACATTATTTGTTTTAGTTGGTTTTATTTTTCAAGGTTGCTCAACGGGTGTTTTTGATAGCAGTTCTGCGGCAAAGAAACCTTGTTGTGAAAAAAATGTAACTAAATTACCAAAAAGCTGTAGCGGAGGTTACTGCAAATTAAAAGCAAACAATAAAACCAATTCTGTTGGAAAGGACTGTAGTAGTTGCCAAGACAAAAATAAAAACTGTACAGATTGCAAAGATACTAAAAGATGTGCTTCTAATTATTGCCCGATGAAGGCAAGTAAAAAGAGTTGCTGCAAAAGTTAGCCATTTACTTTTTTGTAAGAGTCTTCTTGTTTAACAACTAAGCCATTATCAATAAGATTTTGAACTATTTTTAAGCCTTTTGACTTTGAGAATTGATAGTGCTCACATAATTCTTTAATGCTGAAGTTATTTTTTATAGTTAACCTGGAAGTATTTAAAAGTTTAATTTTATCACGGTAGCTTTTCTCTAGAGTGATTCGTCCATTTACTTTCGCACAAGGAATATTGTACTTTTTTTTAATTCGATGAGTGATTTGTTTTATTCGATTATTTAAAAGAAAAAGCCCCGAGTAATCTAAATCATCATGGATTAAACTAGAGAGTTCTTCTGCATTTAGTCCGGTATCACCAGCAAGTGTTAAGTAATAAATTGATTTAACCTCTGAAGGCAGTCGGATGTTAAGTCCTTCACCGAAATAGAACTCCTCTGTTTTAATATTGATAAAGTATGGAGCCGATGGATCACCGAGTTCTTCAAACTCCTCAGGGCCATATTCATTATTTAATACTTTAAACTTTGGAAGTGGGTAGTATTTTTTATCTCCTAAAATATCAAAGTTTCCATTTCTAAATTCTTTAAAAAAATAAAAAAATGAAAAGTATTTTGTTGGGCTGATTTCATTTCTGATCATATGAGAGTAAATTTTTTGCCCACATGTCTTTAAGAAGTCAACTGAGTCATGTTCATTATTTTTAAGTTTATAAATACCCTGAGTTAGTGCTTGAATGTAGCTAAAACTGGCCGGGATTTTATCTGAAAAATCTTTGCTGTAGATTTGTTTATATGTTTTTTTAGACTTTTCGATCTTACCATCCATCGCTAAGGCGAGTGCTTTATATTGCTCTACAAGGAGTTTGTAGGTTGTTTTTTCTAGTTGTTTGATTTTTGAAAACTCTTCCGTGGAGTCCCAAAATTTTGAGAAATCTTTTGTGTAGATACAACCGGCCAAGAAGTTATTAAACATTTGAGGGTGATGAAGATATGAAAAATTATCTCTTTCAATCACTAAATTAAGACCTTCGCGGTACAACTCTTTGGCTTCATCAAAGTCGTTGTTTATATGATACATGGAACCCATGAATCTATATTGGAGAGGTCTAGTTAATTCAACTCCTTCAAGGTACGGGTATATTAACTTCTTACCACCGTATAAATTTAATATTTGTAAATAAAAATAAAACCTTCTTCCTATGTCAAAGTTCATATCGATAGGCTTAGGAGGTACTTTGTTAATTTTTAAATACGGTAAAGCTTTACGTTGTTCATGAAGAATAATTAGGTAAGAGAAAAAATGCTCAATGGCAGTTTGATTACTTAATGACTGATTATCAACAATACTTATTAAAAGTCTTGTCGCTTTTACGTAGTCCTTCTCAAGAATTAACTTATCAACTTTCTCGTAATTAGGAATCATTAAAGCTCCTTAAAGCACTTCATGAAACGGTCTGCTAGAATTTCTTCATCCCCACAAAAACCAATACTCATTCTTAGAAGTCCGTCACTCAGCCCGATTCTTTCTTGTTCTTCTTTCGGAATTTCACTACTGGTACTTGCTGAAGGGCAACTAAGTAGTGTTCTTGAAAAACCTAAAGAAACGGCAAAGAGCCCAAACTTGTTTTCTTGCAGGGATCTTGCAAGTTTTGTTGCACGTTCTAGGCTTTCGCAGTCAAGAGTAATCATCCCTCCATCACCGTAGACTTTATTTTTCATTTGATTAAAAAGTTCAAACTGCTTATAGCTATTTATACCTGGATAAATAATTCCAGGAATATCCTCTTGCCGCATTCGATCTACTAAAGTTTTTGCTGCACTTGAATGAGCTTTCATTCTGATCGGTAGTGTGTCGAGCCTAGAGTAGAGCTCATAGGCGACTTTTGGGTCCATGACTGGGCCAGATAGCATCGCCATTCCATGATTTACATCAATAAGTTCGCCGATAAATTCTTCTGAAGAGCATATAGCGCCAGCAATCAAATCACTTTGTCCTGAGATATATTTCGTGCAGGAATAAACGACTGCATCTGCTCCGAGCTCGATTGGAGAAACAATTAATGGTGTAAAAGTATTATCTACAATTAGCTTTAAATTATACGACCTTGACATCTCTGAGAGTGCCTTAATATCACTCACACTTAAAAGCGGGTTAGACATTGTTTCAGTGTAGATGAGTCTCGTGTTGTCTTTTATAGCATTTTTAAATTCCTCAGGTTTACTTGGGTCAACAAATGTAATTTCGATACCAAATTTGGGGAGGATATTTTTAAATAGTGCCCAGGTTCCGCCATAAATTGTATCTGAGGCAATCATATGGCCTCCCTCTTTCATTACTTGTAATACTGCACATGTGATAGCGGACATTCCTGAGGCGAGCCCTAGAGCCGACTCACTTCCTTCCATCGCTGCCAATTTTTTTGAAAACATCATTACGCTTGGGTTTGTGTGGCGAGAATAAAGGTAACACCCCTGAATTTCTCCCTCGAATACTTTTTGCATGTCATTTGGGTTTAAAAACGTACTAGTCGCCGCGTGATCAATTACGGGAACAACTCCGCCTTCTTCGCCGAAGTGTTGGATGTCTCTAATTTTTTGAGCTTTGTTGTCTTTCATAGAATCCTCTATTTAGGTAGATGATAAATAATCTTCCCGTTTTTAATATTAAAAGTTGGTTGTGCTTCTTTATCTAGACCATCTAGTTTGGTGATATATGTTTTTTCAAGGAACTTATTTTTTTTCATATCAAACACGGCCACTTTCTCATGTCGAACTAAGCGGTAGGTACCTGCGCTTCCTGCATAAAAATAAATTAATTTAAAATTGCCATTAGTTTGAACTTTTATAATCTTTGGCTCTTCAGGACTAACCATTTGAATTGGGATGGACTCACTTGAATTTTTCTCTATGATTTGATTTAGATTATCAGATGTCTCCACGAAAAAGGACAGGTCTCCAGAGAATGATTTACTTATGATAAAAAATAGAAATATTAATTTCCGCATCAACTTCCTCCAAATCCATGGCCAGTATAATTCCAAGCACCTGAGTAAAAACAATGTCCTAACTTCTTATGAGTTTTTCCACTACTTCTTTTTACTCCGCATTGGTAAGTAGTCCCTTTGTAGCTAGGGTCAGAACTAAGTTTTAGACCTCCAAATCGAATCGTTTTATTTTTTAACTTTCCAGATGTAGCCCAAGTGGGAGGTGTTCTCATTACAGTTGAGTAGTAATTCATAACATTTTTCGGTAGCGATGACTTTGATTTTAAAAATTTCACGTAACCTTTAATTGCCGTTTTTCTTGCCTTATTGAAATCAGGTGAAATTGCCTTAAACCAGTGAGGGTAGTTTGGGGTGTCAGTTGATGGAGGTGTAACTTTTGAATACATAGAAAATTGCACACCATTTCCGTCGAGTGCAATATCAAGTGCAGTGATATTAGATTTTTTGTTTTGATGAAGTTTTAGCCAAGACTTATCTTTGTTTAAGGCATTAATTTTGTTCCTCAGTGTTTTTATTTTTCTTGCAGATTCAGCAACAGCAGCTTTTGTGGGAAGACGCGTTGATTCTTTTTCAAGGTCCTCTTTTTGTCGTCTAAGTTTAGCAATTTCACTATCAATTTTACCGTATACTTGGGAGTCCGGTACGTTGCTACTTAATTTATACTTTGATTTGTAGTCACGCAGTTTCTCTTTCCTCTCTACAGCTTGCTCAATCGTGTTTCTCTTCCTATTTTCAATAACCATACTGATTGCCGCCATTTCTTGTAGGTGAGGTGGACTTCTTGGTGATGTGAGCCTACTCATGGAGGCCAGGCCGTAAGCTTCACCTGACAAAGTTAGGATATGCCCAATAAAGTTTTTCTCTAATGGGTTTAGTTTTTTAGTCAAAGTGGAGAAAAACTTATATCGATTTACTTTTTGGAATTTTTTTCCACCGACACCCTTAAAATATCCGGAAGCCATTGAGTATTTTTTTGCAAGGGCAATGAGTGAGTTCGTGCATTGTTGAAGTTTTTGTTCACTTGCTTGTGATGGAAAAGTTTCAATTCTTTTCAAAGCTTCGCAACCTGGTTGAAACTTGAAATTAGTTGGCGCAGGTTGATCGTGAGTCTCACAGGAGGTACATGGAGATTTTATCCTTGGTTCACTTACCTCGGGCAAAGCTCTGCTTGTTTGTTTGACTGTATCAAAAAGTTCATCCTTACTCACAAGTCTTCTTGTTCTAGTAGTGTAGTGTGAATGACTAATCCAGCCTGTCGTACCGGTTCGGTTTCTGCGCCCAGATAGGTACGGCTCTGAAATTATTTTAACTTTTGATTTACTCGATAGAGCTTGGAGAACTTGTATTTTTGACCCACTAATGATCTGGACTTTTTTTCTTTGAAGCTTACTTGTTTCATAAAGTGGAGTTGCCGTAGATACGAATCTCTCCGTTGCAAATGCAGTACTTTGAATTAAAGAAAATATTATTATAAATAACTTATTCACCCTCTCTTTTCGGGAAAGGATCAAAATAAACTTAGAAGCTTAGAGCACTTTAAGCGTGTAATACACACCTATGATATGATCCCACTCATAAACAGGTTTTGTTTCTCTTATAAGATTATCATCGAGGTAAAAATATAAATTGATTCCTTCTTTAAAATCACAGTAGTAAGCTTCACATATTTTATTTAGTTTTACCCATGCCTCTGCTTTCGAATTAGTTAGTCCTTTACCGATAATATCTGATTTAAAAATAGGGAAGTTTATTTTTTCTCCATTTTTGGTTACAAATGCGACGTTTATGAACCTATTCCAAGGCCCTCTGTTTGTTCCACCGAGCTTAAAGGCAAGTGCTTTTTCTTTTGTATATTGTTGATCAAGAACTACCTTGACGGATTTATCTAGAGTTCTTGCACCATAGTAAGGATTAGAAGGTAATAAAACGAGGGGAATGTTTTCCCCATCTTGCTGTAACATGGTCACTTCTGGATTTAAAAAAGGTCTAGGTATTAAAACTGTCTTTGAAAAAGCATCCAGGGATAGCATTAAGAAAAGAGCAGGTAAAATCTTTTTGAGCATAGTTTCTCCAAATTAAAAACATGAAAACGATGTCATGTTAAGAAGAGGGCTGTCAAAAATTATTGATTATAAGAAATAAATAAGCTTGTTAAAAGTGAAGGGAGGTAATCATGGAAGTACTGTTCTGCTAGCCAGGCATTATTTTCAAACCTTCCAAGGTGTTTTCTAAGAATGATAATTCTATTTCGATCAGGATTATCTGGTGATGGGTAATCGCCCGGGCCTGGAAACTCATATGTTAACGACCGAATATCTCCTAAGTGTGAGGCAAGTTTGCCGATGGACCAATTTTTTTTTGAGTTCGGAGGAGCAAAGTTTCTGTATCTTTTTATTGGTATTTCCTCACCGCCATTTTCTTTGGTTGCTTCATAAATATCGTTTAACCAAGAAATAGCTAATGAATCATAAAGTCCGTCGAAGTCTAGTATGTGAATAGAGCTATGTGGAATCACCCAATATTTTGGTTGATATTTTTTGATCAAGGCTAAAATAAATTCTGCTTCATTGTTTGATTTGTAATTACTTAATTCATCGTAGGCGTAAAAAGATCTGTTTACGTCTTGTTCAATAGCATTTTCTCTATATGCATAATTTCTATCTTTTACACCTTTTAAAAAGCCATCAATATTCACCAGAGGAATGAAAATAATGTTTTTATTGAATTTATATGACTTGGGGCTCTTGATCAGTCTATTACCCAAGGCCAGAGATGCATTTAAGGCGGCGAGCTCATCCGGGTGTATTCCACCAACCCAGAGAATTGTTTCATAGGTAGGCTTCTCTGCCTGAAAGTAAAAATAGGGTAAAGGAATTTTAAAGGTTGTTGATTTATATCCATTTAGAAACTTAGATCTGTTCTGAAAAGTTTTTATTGTTTCTTGAGAGAAGTTTCTGTTTAGCCCAATACTTTTAAAGTGAGTGTTTATTGTTTGAAAAACCTGATCGGAAAATGAGTAAGAGTTAGTACCTAAAAAAAGAAAAAGTACTACTTGGAGCAAAACTCCTGTCTTGGCTCTAAATAACTTGGTTTGCATTGTGATACCCACTCCCCGTCCAAATACCTTGAAAAAGCGAAATACCATTCTATGTGATCTCCATCCAAAACTTCAACCTTATGAGGATAAACCTCTGGAGCTAAACCATTGACTTTATAGCACCAGCCATAGGCCAATAACTCAGTGTCAGAAATTATAAGAAGTTCATTCTCTTTAGAAGGAATTGAAAAGATCGTTTTAATTCCCTCTGCTGAGCCAATGAAGGGAATATTTTGTTGCTCTAACGTATCAATAGTTAGATGTCCCACTGAAGTCGTAGAGGTATATGTAGAAGTTTCTTTGTAAATAGCTTCTTTTTGACATGCACCTACTATTTCAAAATTAATGTCAGCGTATGTTGTGAATGAATAAATGAAAATAAATAAATAAGAGATCAATTTTTGAATCAACTCGGCACCTTAGATAAATTTAATTCGCCGTTGATATACTAATAAAAAAAAGAAGACAAGAGACCGTAAGGGGACAACGATCTCTTGTCTAATTTAATCACCACTTTGGTGACTAAAGTTTATCTTGTTATTCTTAAGCCTAACCCAACAAAGTATCCAGGACCGTAAAATTGGCCACCGTTTAGTGTCTGGTTACCTCTTGAGTTTCCATCTTCTGTGTTCATTAAATAGTGGCTCATTACGCCCAGGTTAACTCCATTGCCTGTTAAATCAACCATGGCCTCTGCAGCACCAAAAAGTTGAATGTTGCCATCGACTCCAAAACTTGTACCCAAGTCAAGACTTGCACAACCTCTTTTAGACCCTATTTTAAAAGGATGTTGATACCCAGCTTTAAGATCTACTCCAGTGTAAAGACCATCTGAGTCTAACCCAAAAGGAGTTTCCATTCTGAGAGTTAAACCTGTAAGAGGTTTGTATTCAAGACCTGGTCTTAAAAACTCCATTGTGAAGTGATTACTGTTAAAGTTATGTTGAATGTTTAAAGCCGAAACATGAATTCCAAGACCTAACTCTTTCATTTTCTCGGCAAAAGAGCTATTTTTAAAATCAAGCTTACCGTCAACTAAGCTTACTCCTGTAATTGAACCTAATTGAGTTTTTATGCAGCTTTTTTCGAGCGAAGTACTTTGAGAGATTGCAATTGGCTTAAAACAAAATTTAGCGCCGACATCAACAACGGAGGATCCGTTTCTTACTCCTAAGGTTCCTGTAACCGAAGATTCCGAAAAAATAGTTTTTGAGGCAGCCTTATCCACAGCAGGCAGAATTTTATTTTCAATAGTTGCTTTTGATTCTGCAGATAGTTTTTTCGCTTCTGGTTTAATCTTTTGCACTTCGTCCCATACAATCGAAGAGGGCGAGCCTATTCCAAGTTGATTGCCGAATATCGCGGCAACGAGAGCTCCTTTTCTCTTGGATAGGTTTTGTTTTAATTTTTCAGTATCAGCATCAGTCCAATTAACTTTTGAACTAAGCTCTGCTGACAAAGAATGAATTGAAGTATCAGAAATTAACTCTGCAATTAACTCTTGATTTTGCTCCGTCATGCTTTTTGTAAGACGATCCATGTGGTCTTCTGCTGTTAAGAGTTTGTCCTTAGCATAAGCCCCAATACCTGCGGTTAAAGAAAGTAGCGCTGTTCCAACAATTAATTTTTTCATCTCTTGGATACTCCTCACATATAGCTTCAAGTTTTTAAAAGTGCCTAACCGCTTACGTTTCATAATCAAGGCCAAAATAGTGATGTGTTTTCAGGTGCTTGTGATTGTTGGTGTGCTTTTTATTTACTCACTGCTCTAACTTTAGGGGAATTTTTACAATTGGCTTGGCCACATTTTTTGGTTGAAGGTAGATCTAAATAGATGAAAATATTCGTAATTTTGCTATTCATATTTTCAAGTAATTATTCTTTTTCTCAAGAATTGGGCCCTAATTATTCCTGGGAAAAAAATGACTTCTATCTCCAATGGCCGAGTAGAATCAATCAATCTGATTACTTTTATAGAGGGCAAGCCACTAACCTTACCACCTTCGCTCAAATGCTCGATATGATGACTACTCCAAAGAGTGATTCAATTGTAACAAGTAGGCTTCTGAGAACATTAAAAAGTATTTATCCAGAAAAAAGCCTGACAGAGCTCCTTCCTTTAATTGATAAACAAATTAATTGGTGGAGAGAAAAAAAACTTATTTGGAAGATTACATATTGTCATGTTGATGTATATGGATGTTCCATGCCAACAGTAAGAGAGCTGATGGGTAGTATCTTTAAAGTGAAAATGCTCCCTGAGGAAATAAGACTAGTTTTAAATAGGCAGGACAGTGGTGGTATTAATTACACGAGCTCATCAGAGATGTCGGAGATATTATCTTATTTTGATCCAGTTGTTTCCACATCGTTTTATAAATCTGTTGCTGATAAATTTGGCAAAGATAGAGGTGAGTTTGTTGGGTATGTAATGATTCTTAATGATAAAAACCATAGGAATTGCCCATTTATATCTAAAAACAAGGGAAACTGCTTTATTAATCACGAGGAATATCTAGAAGAGTTTGAAGTACCGTTTTGGGGCTATGTTTTACCAAGAGAGTTCGAAGGTTTTTTTGTTGATGATTTGAAATTAGTAAGAATTAAGCATAATCAGATTCGGATTGAACAAGGTGAATCAAACGTAATGCTCGACAAAGAAGGTGGGCTTGGTTGTAACAATCTAAATAATTTAAATTTCGATTCAAATAGAAAACAACTTTTATTTAGCTCATTAAAGACTGAATTCGGCTGTAAAAAATAAACAAAGTATCCGAAACTAAGTAGTGCTGAATAGTTTAATACTTCTCATATTTTTGTGTCTCACTTCTCCTTCTTATGGACAGGTTTCCTCTAGTTTATCAGGGCATTTGTATTACCCTGACTCAGGTGGATTAGATAAAGTTATTGAAGATCGTTACATAAGAGTTCTTACAACAAATAATTCAGTAAACTATTTTCTTCATAACGGTAAACCTACAGGAGTTCAGTATGAACTCGTAAAAAAATTTATCCAAAACCTAAACTCAGAACTTAAATTAAAACCTCCTCTTATTCAATTTGAGATGATTCCTGCCCCAAAGGAACAGCTGGTACCATTATTGCTCGAGGGTCGTGGTGACTTAATAGCGGCAGACTTATCTAATTATGAAAACATTGTCCCCGAAATATCTTTTTCTAGAAGACTCAGGGAAATAAAAAAAGTTCTCGTTATTAATGATCAATATAAAGAAAATGATGAGTTTTATGCTAATACACACTTAAAATACTCTTTGGTTAAGAGTCTTTCACTTGAACCAAATAAGCTTGAAGTGTTATCGGATGGTTTCAGTGAACAAGATCTACTAGAATTAACTTCGATTGGACAATTTAATGCCGTGGTTGTTGATTACTATATTGGTAAGTATTTTTCAGATCAGTATTCAAATCTAAAAATCCATGCTGTTCAAAAAGATAAACTACTTCCTAGCTCTTGGGTTGTGCGTAAAGAAAATACAAAATTACTTACCAAAATTAATGAGTTTATCCCCTCTGTATCAGTAGGGTCTTTTCTAGGTAATTTTTTAGATTTAAAGTATAAGAAGTCTTATACAACAATTAGATTTAAGAATGATCAATTTAAAAATCAAAAGATTTCTCCCTTTGATTCTTTGTTGAAAAAATATGGGGCGATGTACAACTTAGACTGGGTTTTATTGGCTTCATTATCTTTTCAGGAATCAAGATTTAATCAGTCTCTGGTAAGCAAGGCAAATGCCGTTGGTGTGTTTCAAGTAAAAGAGTCTACTGCAAGAGAACCATATATAAAAATTTATCCAATTAGTGGGCAAAATAATCTTGAGAGAAATATTCATGCGGGTGTTAAATATCTTAATTGGATTAAAAAATCTTTCTTTGACCCAATAAAAAAAATGAGAGAAAAGGATAGGGTGCGTTTCGCGTTGGCTGCTTATAATTCAGGCCCAAGTCGAGTCTTAAAGGCAATGAAGCTAGCAGATAAAAAGGGTTTAGATCCTAATAAGTGGTTTAGGAATGTTGAACTCATAATGATAGATATGCGACTTCTAGAACCCGTTCGGTACGTCTCTGAGATCAATAAAAGATTTGTTGCTTATGACCTTTTACTAAAAAATTAATACCCAAGACCAATCGTAGCACAAACAAAACTTAGGTTTTGAAAAGCGGGGGCTTTGAGCTTCCTCTTAGACACTAGTTTGTCTAAATATAGAGAACTAACACTGTCCTTGTCTCTTAGAAAGTAAGAGTTAAATCGATCAACAACGGACGGAAGACTTCTTTTTTCACAATATTCCGCTAAGTAGGGTTTGATTTGTTTAAATCTCTTTTTTCTGTATGTTGAAGTATAGAAACTTTCGTCCCATTTTGGATTGACGTACTTAGAGATGTCAATCGCTCTAGAAAGTGACCATTCCTCTTTATCATTTTTAACAAGAAGCGGCTTTTTCCCTTCACACATTGTTCGCATGAACTCTAGCCCTTGGAAGTTAGCTTCAAGGTCAGCATAAGAAAATACACCAGAAACTAAATAACCATAATAAGTTCTTTCAGAAAAAATCCCTCTTTTGATCGCCTTGATTTGTGAGTACTTAATAGATTTCCCACGACGACGATATTTACTGTAAGTTTTGAAGTAATCTCTTCCCACTGTGATAAAATGTCCTAGTTTATCAACACCAAAATAAACATTGTTCATCATTAAGTTAACGCCAAAAACCTTTAGTTTGAAAATACCAACGTCTCTGTAAATACTTTCTTTTATGACACCTTTTGCGGACTTTTTTAGTGGTGGGTAACGATCGACATCTTCACTATGATACATGTCACTTTCTATCATGCTAAGCATGTCAGTCGTTCTGCCATTCCAATCCATCGCTTTGATGGCAGCCTTTTCACAGGTTAAATCACTATCAATTTCTTTTACTGCATTACTAATTTTTTCGTTTAGATATTTGTTAATGTAATCACCGGAGTCATTTAGTTCTATGCCCCAAGTCATGTATTGATCTGTTTCTAAAGCGAGGCTGTTAAAAGCAAATAGTGAAATAATGGCCATAAAAATGATTGTTTTATTCATAGTTAGTTCTCTTAATATAAAATTTAGTCAAGAATTGTTGATTACTAAAATACTGGCTGAATGATAAGGTATAAAAAAAAAGTGAAAAAAATAGGTGGTCTAAGTGCTTGGAAATACATGTGGAAAATTGTTGGATTATTCGATATACTTCTCATTTGATCGTTCTGGTTACCTTAGGCATCAGAAAGCCTTCACTCCACTTGATACTTCTGAATTAAAAAATAAAGTTGGAATCGTGACAGGAGGGACCTCTGGAATTGGACTTGAAGTTGTCGATTTTTTTAAAAAAGCTGGGACAAAGGTTTATGTCAGTTCACGAAGTGCAAATTCTCAAAACAATTCTGAAAAAATAAAGTTCACATCTTTAGATATGAGCTGTTTTAAAAGTGTAAAGAAGTTCTGTGACAATTTTGAAGGTAAGGTTGATTATTTAATATTAAACGCTGGGGGAATGCCGGAATCTTTAGGTTTAAATGAATTTGGTATCGAGTCTCAATTCGCTTCTCAGGTTATAGGTCATTACTTAATGTTTCGCCTTTTACATGATCAAAATAAGCTTGAAAAAGGAGCACGGGTTATCTGGACTGCTTCGGGTGGAATGTATTTAACAAAATTTGATAAACAATTTATTTATGGAAAAAAAACTCCATATGACAAAGTCGCGACCTATGCGAACGCCAAAAGGGCTCAAGTAATATTAAACAAAATGCTTGCAAGGAAGTTTGATGTTTTCCAGGCGGTAATGCACCCTGGCTGGGTGGATACACCAGGGGTCCGTACCGCAATACCTGGTTTTTTTAAATTTACAAAAAAAAGACTCCGGCTTCCAAATGAGGGGGCAGATTGTATTAATTGGTTAGTTTCGACAAAGGACGCAATACCAAGTGGTGGTCTATGGTTTGATCGAAAACTGCGTAAGAAAGTGGTCTTTCCTTGGACAAAAAATACAAAAGATGAGTGTGATTACGTTTTATCCTCTTGCGAGTCAATATATGATCAATTGACGAAAGGGTAATGTTCAATCTTTAATATTTGAATGCTTTTTAAATTTACTTTTTTATTCTTTTTATCATTTAACCTGTTTTCCTACGATCAAGAACTTGTAATAAACGTTCCTGCTGGAGCACGGGGAGAATCTTATTATTTAACTGGCGATTTCTGTGATTGGAAGCCTGACTGCTTTAAGCTTGGAGATTTGGATAATTTTTCAATTAAACTCCCTTTACATGAAGCAATTAGACAATCAAAGGTGAAAGTGACAAAAGGTAGTTGGGATTCAGAAGCTTGTGACAAAAACTCAAGGCCATTAAATAATATTGAGCTAAGTAAACGTAAAAAACTTCAGGTAATTAATATTGTTTCTTGGTGTGATGAAAAAAAAGCAATAGGTGAGAAAGTCTATTTTTATTATTTTTTTAAAAGCATAAATAAATATAGACGTGTAGATGTATACATCCCTAGTGGGTTCAAGCAAGATTCTAATGATTCATCATTTATACTGTTTCTTGATGGGCAAAATGTTTTTGATTCAAATCGTTCGGCGTTCGGATACGAGTGGAGAGCAGATGAAGTTGCAGAGGGCTTAAAAATTGAAGATAAAATATTAGTCTCGATAGATAATGGGGGTAGGTATCGAACCGAGGAGTATCATTACTTTAAAAAAGGAAAAGACTTTTCACAGGAAATCGCAAATGATTTTATAAATAGTCTTTGTGAAGAATTTTTAAATAAAGAAAAATGTGATGGCAATATTATTGCTGGCAGCTCTTTGGGGGCCTTGTTTGCTTTCACGACTTCATTTTCCCATCCAGAAGTCTTTTCAAAATCAATCAGTTTGTCTTTCCCTGCTTTTGCTTACGATAACTATGTTTTTAACTTTATTAAGCAGCAAAGAAAGCTTCCGCCCAGGGAAAATTTATTTTATTTTGACTTTGGTGGGTTTGGACAGGATGCTAACTACGGGGAATCGTTTGAGAGATTTATTTCAGAGTCGATCATTCAAAAACTCACTATTAAATGGAAAAAATTTCCCTATCATGGGCATAATGAACTTAATTGGAGTCAAAGACTTCCATTTATTTTTGAAAACACTCTCATCAAATAGTCTTTTTTTCCATCATAAGACTAATTTATGTTCGCATGCTTTAATGTGGGGATGAGATTTATTATCCTTTCTGTAGTATGCGTATTTTTTACTTCATTAGATTGTAACGCTTCAAGTTGTTTAAGTGGTTTAACAAGCAAACCAATATGCCCATCTAGCGAATGGAAGCTTCGTAAAGTTATAGACGATATTAATTATGAGCCCGCTGTTTGGTCTAGATTAAATGGTAAAGATAAAAGTAACTTTTTAATGGCAAAGATGAAACGTGTGAAATTTAAAAACTTGAAAGAGTTAAGAATTACGGCCATTTCTGAGTTTTCAAATAAAAAATTCCACTGGAAAAAAGAGTTCCTTAGTAAAAAGGATATTGTTGTTGCTGAAGTTATAAGTCCTGATAAAAAACATAAATTTTTTCAAGGTTATATTCGCGCAAAAAATGGAGACTTTTTTAACCTTAACTGTATGTCCACTCAAAAAATTGCAGAATGGAAAAGTTGTGCACCGATGTTTGAACTAGTTTCTAGAAGGTTATAATGAAAGTTACGGGAACTTTAATTCTGTTACTTTTTAGTATAAACGTTTGTTTTTCACAGGGAGGCGGGGGATTGCCACCTTCTTTACCATCATCTGTCCCATCCAGTGGTGGTGCTGGTGGTTCAAACACAGCGACGCAAATTGAGGCATCACTTAAAAGATTTGAGACCGTCATTGAAGAAGATATTTCTCCCGCTTTAGATCGTGGAGTTGATGCTGTGGAGGAAGCGCTAAAACCTAAAAATTTATTTCTAGCTGGATTTGCGACAACTGCAGGAGCGGTTCTTGGAGGGGCTGTTATCAACGGTGCCATATCTGGACTAGGAGAGTTAACAAAATTATTAATGACAGATTGGGATCAAATAAAAGCCAACGTTTACTTTGATAATTTAGATAAACTTTGGAGCCTGAAAGAAAGACAAAAGGTTGTTGAGGAGAGGTATGATCAACTTATTCGCTCATATAATCAAGTTACTGAGCTTCGGATGAAATTAAGTGAAGAAGAAATGAGAGACTACTTAAAAGAGCTCGCTCTTAAAGGTGCGTGTGAGAGTGGAGTATTTAGTAAATCAACATTTGATAAGTTAATGATTGATGGGGAAAAGGTTTTATACAATCTACTTTTTCCAGAGCAACTTCGGCAACAGATATGTGACTTTTTATTGATAAGGACGAGGGATCAGCAAAAACTAGAGGATGCTAAAAGCAAAATAATTGCCAACTTTAGTGCAATGGCGAAAAAAGAAATTGAAAACTTCAGGGAACAACAGGAAGATAAGTATGAAGCTATTCGCGATGATTTCTTAAAAGAAGAAATGAGTGAGTATAATGAGGCAAGAGGAGAATTTATTGATTGCTTAAGAAATAGTCCCCTCAGACAAAAAACAAAATTTTCAAAACCACCTTATGTCGATGCTCGTGGCAAGGAAGTTGATTTAATTGTTTACTGGAATGAGAAATTTTCAGTTGAAGGTCCTGATGGAAGTTTGCCTGGCCCTGTAATAAGCCAAAAAAGTTATAGTAAGCTCAAAAGAGGCAACATTAACACACCCCCAGGAGGGAGGGCTCCTAACAATATGATTTTTCTTCAAGGTCCTAGGTCATCAAAGGATATATCAAAGCTAAGGTGTCCCTATAAAGATCCTAGTAAGGTACCTATAATTGGTGTCCTGATAAATTTGTTCAAGGATGTTAATGAGGAGTGTGAGGAATTAAGAAAATATTTTTTAGAAGCCACTAATAACGAAGAATACTGCAAAAAACAAGCAACAGAGGGATTTAAAGCCGCTGAGAGAAAGGTTGAAGAGCTGCGAGGAGCATCCGTTGGACAAGTTGATAGGGATGTTCAAAAAAGAAAAATGGAAATAGAGGCTTCTAGAAAGATCGTTTCATCCTGGGCACGTGAGGGACTTACGACGAAAGCTGAAACTAATCGGCTAATTTCTGAGGAGTGGGATAAGTTTAATAAATCAGCATGTTTTTCCAAATAAATATTAAAAATGAATGACAAAAGCTCCTATGGCAAAAGCCTGGTATTTGAGAAATTAAAACTCTTAGAAAGAAGGGAATTATCTTTCAATGAAAGAATTAAAATCAAAAAATTCTTTCAGTCTTTTTTCAACGAATATTTTCAACTTAGAGAGGAATCTAATAGCCTTAACTTAGTTAACCTTACGAAAAGAGAGATAGAAATTTCTGAGTTTGTTGCAAGAGGGTTCACTAATAATGAGATTTCCTCTGCATTGGAGATATCAATTAAGACCGTTGAGTTTCATCTTAGCTCGGTAATAAGAAAGACAGAGACCAGCAATCGAACAGAGGCAATGGGGTTTCTCATCAAAAATAAAATAATTAACGTATAATTACAGTTGTTTATCAAATTACCTAGGGAGCTCCCTAGTACCCTTGGGTTTAATTTTTATGTAGTGTGGTTTTAGGAGGTAGTTATGAAGCTAGATACATTAAAAAAATCATTTGGAGAGTTATATAGTCAATTAGTAAACGACGACTGTTGTGAAGTAATCGTTAACTCCAAGGAAGAAATTTACTACGAGGCGAAAGGACAAATACATCGGTTCGAGGGGGAAACTGGAGAGGTTTCTGAAATGGTTATGGCGATGAGCGATCTTGCTGGAGTGAAAATTACAGAGGATACGACAAACGTGAGATTTAATCTTGGAAAAATAGCCGTGAGTGCTTCAACACCCAAAGTTTCTCGAAAAGGCTTTTGCTTCAACTTGATAAAAATTAATAGGAAAGAAGAAGTTAATTTGGCACTACTGGAAAAATGGGGTGCTGTTCGAAATGAAGGAGTTGAAATTTTAAGTAAAGCATTGAAAGAGGAAAGTAAAAGCATTCTTGTGTCAGGTGGAGTTGGTGCGGGTGCTTATACTTTGGTTGAGGCTTTGATGGATGAAATACCAAAAAATTATCGAGTTGTAACAATTGAGCAAAGCCCAATGATGCCGACAGATAATCCTTTAGCTTCTAATCTTGTTTGTTCAACTGGAAATCGCTCAGAGTTACCAGATCTTGTTGAAGCTGCTGGCACAATGAGAGGAGACTATGTTGTGATTTCGGAACTTTTTGGTAAAGAAGCATTTCAATATGTGGAGCTACTCAGAGATGGGCACGATGGAATTGCTCACGTAAAAGGAAGCAATGTTTTTGATGCACTAAAAAGGCTTGAGGATAAAATTCTTACACATCCAGAAGCGAGTTATAGTGATGCAAAGTACGCCATCAGCGAGGCTTTTGATTTAATTGTTTACCAGGAAAGACTAAAAACTGGAGAGAGAAAAATTAAAACAATAGCGGACCTTGAGCTTGTTGAGGGTGAAATTAGACTCAATGTTTTATACCGAGATTAATATATCTTTTCTTAGATAAAAAATCATAAAAACTTGTTTTTAAAAAAGAGGCCTGAAGAGATTCAGGCCTTTTTTTGATTTCAAGTTTCTCCCTTTATTCAAAGGGAGTACTTATATGAAATCTGCAGGTTATTTGGAGGAGTCAATATACTCCTTCATCATCATTTCGATAATTTTTGATGGAGAATATGCAGGCACCATCTTACCGTCTTTGTTTTTTCTCTTTGGAATCTTCTTTTGAAAATCCTCATAAACATCCCTCGAAAGATAAAGAGTGATCCTCTCTTTATCCGGCTTTTTCTCCTTTTCAAGGCGATGGTTAATTTTGTTAAACAACATATAAATATTTTAAGTACTTTAAAGATTTAATACAAATATTATTGCTAAAAAAGTTACTTATTAGATGAGGTGTTAGATTATGTTATTTAATGAAATAATAGAAAGTTTTATAATTGTGATGTGCAAATATAATGACTAATATATATTGTAAGTTTATGTGCTATTTTTATGCATACAAAATGTATTAATATATAACCTGAGTTATTCTGTATTCTATTTCTCCACTTGGGGTGCGAACAGTAATCACATCACCCTCTAGCTTTCCTAGTAATGACCTAGCCAGAGGTGATTTCCAGGAGATTGCTCCGGCACTATTATTTATTTCGTCTTCACCAAGAATTTGGACAACTCTTTTTTCAGCCTCAGTATTTTCAATTGTCACAATAGCACCAAACTGAACTGTTTTAGTCTGCTTGTTTTTAAATTCCACCACTTCAGCTGTGTTAATTCGAGAATTTAAAAATCGTAGGCGTCTATCTATTTCACGAAGTCTTTTTTTTCCATATTGATAATCAGCATTTTCTGATCGATCTCCAAGACTTGCTGCCCATGAGACAGTCTTAACTACCTCGGGGCGCTCAAATTTTTGAAGTTCATTTCTCTCCGAGATTAACCTTTCTAGTCCATCTTTGGAGATATAGTTTTTTGTTTTATTCATTCCAAAGGATGTACAATGGCCAAATATAATTAATCAATAATCTAAAATGAAAAAATTGAAAGTTGCCATTTTTTTAGCCTACGGAGGGGAATCTCATGTTTATTGGGCGAATCAAATAAAAAAGAACTCCAGGCACGATATAGATATTTTCACTTTACCTCCAAGGTATTGGAAATGGAGAATGCAAGGCTCAGGTGGGTACTTTGCAGAGCTGATCAATTCGTATCCAGCTGAATCATATGATTTATTTATTTGCACCTCGATGACTAATGTTAATTCATTTAAAGGATTTCTAAATAAAGACCAAAGGGATGTGCCAATTTACTTGTACTTTCATGAAAACCAATTTTCTTACCCTGTTTCATCAATGGATCCAGATAAAGAGACTGAAAGGTATGAGCATTATCAATTTATTCAGATTCAAAGTGCACTAGTGAGTGATCGTATCTATTTTAATTCTGAATTTAATAAAAAGACTTTCTTTTTGGGGGCAAAAAAATTAATACATCGTCTTCCAGACAAAAAAGCATTTCTTAACAGGTTATTTTCCTTAGATGTAGGTGTTTGGCCTTTGCATGTGGATGTTAATGAATATCGATTCAGTAAAAAAGAAAACGGACTACCCATATTTATTTGGAATCATCGCTGGGAATACGATAAAAATCCCAAAGAGTTTTTTGATATTTTGAGAGAATTAAAAAAAAGTAAAAAGTTTCAACTGATAGTTTGTGGCAAACAAACTGAAAATAAAGTTTTTGAGAGGGCGAAGATTGAATTTAGCGATGAAATAATTCACTGGGGATATTGTAATTCTCGCGAAAATTACTTGAACCTTCTTTCAATGGCGACTCATTCAATTGTTACAAGTAATCACGACTTTTTTGGACTGAGTGCTCTTGAGTGTATTCTAAGTGGAATAAAAACTTTTTTCCCTGATCGTTTATGTTATCCAGAGCATTTCTCAAAAGATATTTTTGAAATAATTTCTTTTGAAAATAAAAATCATTTACTTTCTAAGATGAATGAATGTTATCCAATAACTGATGTTTACTTTCAGATAAAAAATAAATTTAGTTCATTTAACGAAATTCCTCTTCACTAATATTTTTCTAAGATTAGTCCGTATCTTGCGGTGAATGAAGAATGGGAGAAGAAAATGAAAGCGATGAATTTATTTATTGTAATGTTGGTTTTAGGGGGATGTGCCGCTACTCCTCATATGTCAGGTATATATGTTTCTACAAAAGGCAATGTAACAACGGATCACGCAAAAGGTGGCGTGAAAAAAACAGGTCGCGCTTGTACAAAAAACTTTTTGGGGCTCGTATCAGTAGGCGATGCTTCAATTGAAGCTGCTAGAAAGAATGGAAAGATAAAAAAAATATCTTTTGTTGATAACTCGTATAAGAATATTTTAGGTCTTTATCAAGAGTATTGCACGTTAGTTAGAGGAAAGTAGTAATAATTAATTCTTGCGTAAGCTTCGTAATTTAAATTATGTTTTCGATTTTATCAAATCCTAAAATCATACAAATCCTTATCCTAACTTAAAGAAATGTAAATAATAAATAGTTAATTTTTAATTATTTATAAAACCTATTAGGGGCAGTTTTATTTACTTCATGAATTGCCTCCAAAAGTTCTCATATTAAAAAAAATTTATTTCATTAATTACCTAAAGAGCACTCTCTATCGCAAGCGCACACCAGTAATTAACAACTTAACAGACAGTATTTAGCCTAATCACTCTCAAGGAGGGTTACTTGAATGAAAACCAACGATATCAATCTCTTACACTTCGGAGTTAGTTGAATTTAACATAATCGAAAAATGAATGGTTCAGAACTGAATGTTCCATTTGGCAATCCAAACAACCTTTTTAAGGAACGGGCAGATATGATTGAATATTTAAAAAAGTTATCATGCTTTGTATTTGTGTTGATGATATACAGTAGTTGTATCTCATCAAGCAGGTCACCTAATAACACAAACGCATCAATAGATGAAAAGTCACAAGTTAAAAAAAGTTCTGGACTCCTAAATTTGACATACAGGAAGAATATCAATGTGAGTGATCTCGTTAAGAACTCCTCAAACATCGATAAGTTGGTAATAACTTCAGGTTCAAAAAATACAATTGTACTCAATCAAAAAGATTTGAAGTCGGTTAAAAATGTTTCTTTCAATTTCCCTGGCGACGACAGAGATATTTTTGCCAAGGGTTATCAAGGCTCTCAACTAGTTTTTTCAAAGGTTGTTAAATGAATATTTTATTAAGTAGAAAATTAGTTTTCTTCCTATTGATTTTATTAAGCCTTCCTGTTCATTCAGGTATGGAGATTGGTTCATTTCAGCTTGGTTTTGAGGATAGACCTAATGGTGATGCTGAGAATGGGCTGGATGGGGCGGCTGATGCGGATGCCGATTTCAATGATGCAGTGGCCGAAGGCTATGCTCTTGCAGAGACAATCAATGCGAATAGAAAAGTCACGACCATTATAGTAGCTTTAAAAATTAAAGCCGCTGGTTCGAAGGATGATATCTCCTTACATATCGATAATAATGCAAATGGGGTCTCAGAATGTCGTCTTCATGATGATAATAATTCTACAGCAATCGGAACTCCAGCTGCCCCGTTTAGAGCCTCTGCTGATAATGAGTTGTTTTCTTCAAGAATAGATATGTTTGAGAGCTCATGTGATCAGAGCTCTCTAATCAATACAAATTCTCTAAAATCTTTTTGCGAGGGAAAGTTGGTTGTTTTCTCCTGTCGGTTAGATGATGTAGCAATAAATTTAAATACTTTGACGCTTCCTGAGGTCGTTTCAAAGTTTTTGATTCTTAAAAACAAAACTCAAGAAAAACTTAATGTTCTTAATGGAACAAATGTCCTTTCAATGCTTGCACACGATACCGTCGTAAAAGGAGAGTCCCAAAGATTAGTTACAATTGGCGGAGTTGGTTGGACGCGAGAAAGAGATTATTGGTTTAACAGTTTTTTTGGAAACAACAGTTCCGAAACAGTTGATGTAGATGGAAATAATGTGGAGTTGAAAAACTGTGACCCCAAGGTGGCAAATCTTGCTGTTAATCAAAACTGCCGCCGTGGTCTTTCCAAATATTTAGCAAACAACTTTACAAGAGAGAGGTCAAGATTAAGGGATAAAATTATTCGTTCTGTGGACTCTCAAAAAACATTTAGAATAAAAAAATTTATAGGTACAGCTTCTGGTACTAACCAAATCTCGACTGGCGAATCCTATAACTTAAATATTGAGAACCCATATGATGTGACACATAATGGAACATCTTTCTCCCAAGCCTTAGCTTCTTATAAGAAGTGCGATTTAATTAATTGTAACACAGGCACTTTAGAGCCAAGACTTAGTCATACAGACCCTGTCATACAGGGAGCCTTTGACTTTTACTACGACAAATACAAAATAGGGGATAGATTCAGAGAAGAGACTCTTCCAAAAGGTTGTGCAAGCTTTGAGGATACTTTTTATGTTTCAGCTGAAGGCGATGAAGTTAATGCCGATGGATCTCAATTAAATCCTTATTCCTCAATTTCCCAAGCCCTTTCTAACCAGGGGCTTAGTTCTCCAGGTAACTATAAATGTACTTTAGTAATTGTAGAAAACGGCTCATACAATGAAAGAATTAGTATCATTGGAAGTGGTGAAAGTAGAAATCTCACAATAATGGGTGTGAATCGACAAGGTGTCAATTTTGAAAAAACGGTGGACTTAGTAGGTTGGGTTAGAATTAATAATATTTATCATGATCATGATAATGACCCGGCCACTCCAAATGTGAATCAATGTCCTGGCGGAGGTGATTGTAATATCTATAGAGCCCCTGCTCCCGCAAGTGCAAATCAAAAATCTGTTCTTATCTATAAAGATAAAAACCTTCCATCGGTTGAAAAACTGGGCTGGTATGGTTTCTACGAAGTCGCTCAAACAACCGACTTTGACAGCAATGTGGTAAGCACTAATTACGTAGAGCTAAATCCAAACAACTACGACAATGGGCTAACTGATAGTGGGATTAATAATTATCGTGATTATTTGTTATCTCGCATGGAAGCCCAAAATGGGCTTAGCTCAATGGAGCTTCATCAATTTCCGTATTTTAAATCCTATTGGGAGCGTTCCGGTTTTTCTTGGAGTGGTTTTTCAGGAGCACAGTTTATGTATGAGGACCCATCTGATGGGCAAAAATATTTTTATTTTAAACCTATGGATGGTGAGATCACGATAGCTAACTTCAATACTAAGTTGTATAATTCGGGTGGCTTGATTGTATCTAATGTCAGAAACGTCGTTATTCAAAATATTACTGTTCGAAACGGTAGCGCATTCATCGCTAATGGTTCTTCTGATATAAAACTTGTAGGAAATAGATTTATTTCTGTAGGAAGAGCCGTATATTTTCACAATGGTTCAAATAACATAGAATTTGAAGGGAATTTAATATACGGAAACTTTGGATTTTCTACCTCTGCCAATGAACCAAATGCAAATGCTAAATTAAAACTATTCGAGCCCTACGGTAGTAATGACCACTCCCTATTGTTTATGTATAACGCAGGAGAAAACATAAGCGTTAAAAATAATGTTATAGTCGACGGTATAAATTCTATTAGAGTTAGCAAAGCTACAGGTTATGCAAGTTCTGAAGATGATTTGAAAATTACAGGTAATTATGTTGCCAATTCTATTATTTCAGGGGTCGAATTTAACGGGGACGGTGAAAGAGTAGATATCTCAAAGAATTTTTTCTCTAACAATGCAAGATCTATTTGGATTAGGGATAGTCATTCCCCAGTGGGACCTTTTTTCATTAATGGTAACGTTATTTATAACGCGAACAATTTTGACTCCATAAACAATCCTAATCAAAACCCGTATAGCGCTATTAATCTTACCATTTGGTTTAGCGATTTTGTTCAGGTTTATTTGTACAACAACTACATTGAAAGCGATCGTTGTTTTTACGGAGCGACGTATACGGGAGCTGAAAACATATATGCTCTAAATAATGTCTTCAATTGTAGAAGATCCTTAGGTAATGATACTTACTACACTACATTGGAGGAGCACCCCAACGGGTCAGGTTCTTTGTCTTTTTTACATAAAAACAAACAAGCTCTTTTCAGCGGAAATTTCTTCGGAGGAGTTAAGGATACAAGAACTAACCTAGATTATGTTCTTGATTCACGAATAAATGGATCTAGTGTTTCGTTTGATAATGATTATGTTATGTATGATAGTGAGGTAATTTTTATTCTTCACAACAATCAGGACAACCGGGATACTGTTAATGGAAATAATATAAATTATTATGCCCAAGCTGTTCCAACCCTTAGTAGGAAAGATTTTTGTAGAGAACAGACGAGAAACCACCTAGGGACATCCTCTCCGCCATGGGACTTTGTTCACAATGCAAATAACAGAGAAGGGGTTTTAACAGCTTATAATATCAATCGCAATATAGATATAGAGCTTCCAGGAGAGTACTTTAGCGGCTCTTCAAGTTTTATAGGTCCTTTTCGAGATTCAGACAATAGTTGCAGTGACTTTGGGTGGCTCATTGATTAAAAAAATTAATATTTGATATCTTTTCATATTTCGCTATCATTCCTCAAAAGAAGGAATGATAGTGATATATAAGAATGTAAAATACTCCCGTGAACTACCTGCAAATACTTGGCGTAAGATCGCTATCAATACCTGGAAACCAGACTTTGGTGGAAAGATATTATCGCGTTTAGAACTTAATCCTGAACCTGCCTTAAAATTTCTTAATGAAATAAATAATAATTCAAAAGAAAAGGTGAGCCTTACCCATCTCCTTGGTAGTGTGCTTGGGAAACTTCAAGAGGAGTTTCCTTTACTCAGATCTACTGTTCGCGGAAAGAGAGTTTTTGAAAGAGAAGACTGTGATGTGTTTTTTCATGTCTCTAGAGTTAATTCAAAGGGAGAAGAAGATCTATCTGGTAAGGCCATTAGAAATATCAATCAGCTTAGTATTGAAGAGGTAGCGCTTAAATTAAATAAAGAAGGTAGGGAAATTAAGACGAAAGAAGACTCTACTTTTAAGACAATTAAAAAACTAGTTTCATATGTGCCAAATTTCTTAATCTCTTTTGTTTTAGATATTTCTTCTTTTATTCATATTAACTTGAATCTGTGGTCACCATTACTTGGAACCAAAAGAGATACTTTTGGAAGTATGATGCTAACTAATGTAGGGGTTTTTGGCGTGAAAGAATCGTTCGTCCCATTTGTTAGGTACTCAGGAATTCATGCTATCTGTTGTATGGGGGCAGTTCATGATGATGTTGTTCTAAGAGATGGTGAAATTCGTGTGGGGAAAAAACTTATATTGAATTGGAGTTTAGATCACAGACTTATCGATGGTAGTACTGCCGGAAAAATGGCAAAACGTTTAGTTGAGCTTTTCGAAAACCCGCATCAGTTAAGATAGAAGGTTAAGTGTAATATCTCTTTTTAGTTTTTCCATATCCATTTCAACTCGGCGGTGAATACCTACTCTTAAACAAAAGCGCTCGTTTATTGTGATTAAGCCTGAGGAAAAGCAGCTTCCTCTTTGTGGAGGTGGGCAAAAGGACATATTTATATCTTCATTTACTTCAAATTGTCCGAGATTAGAAAAACATCCTGTCCTTCTTAAAAGGTATTGACTTAGCCATGCTTGAACAGTGAAAAAGGATCGCCCCAGAGCATTGAGGGTTCTAAAGAGAAACTTGCCGGAGTAAATCATTCCAACGTCAATTTCTTTTTGAATCATTTCTTTCAAATCTGACTTTGTATTCTTTTTTGGATTAAAAACAATATCAACATTGGAAACCTCATTTGCAATTGATTCACCAGGGAGGTTCGTGTTGACGGGGGCCATCCACATTTGTTTTTTTCGAGATATTTTTGGTGCAAGGATTTTAGAAAATTCGTGGATAAAATAGGAATTCACACCAACTCCTTTGGCATTAGAGAGAATTTTTTTAGTTTCTTCATTTGTAAAATATATGGAGAAAAACTGGCCAGGCGATTTGTTGGGCTTACTTTTGGGTAAAGTTCCACAGAGATGAGGAGTTCTTGAGTACAATCTTATAATCGAAAATATTTTTTGAAAGATATTAAGCTTTGGTCTTGTTGTGTAGGTTGGATAAGTTTTGCACTTCATGCCATTTGACTTTAAAATTTCATTGAAAGAACTCGTTCCATCATCACCTGAGTGATGAAATAGATGATTATTTCCATTTAAATCCCAATTAATGAGAGCATCTTCACCAAATTGCTCAATCTGCTCAAAATAAAGTCCAATTGTATCTTGAGGTCGAGGTCTTTTTTCTGGAATTTGAGAGGTGTAGAGAGGTCTATGATCTTTTTTTAATGAGTAAAAATGAGGATAGCTTCTCTCGTTCATCGTGTCACAAAGATCATCCCAAAACCTGTAATAAAGTCCATAATTTTTAATATTATATTCGTGATGAAGTCCGTGATGGCTAGGAGTCATAAAAAGGGAACCGTAGGGCCATCTGTAAAGTCCTTGAGGCCAAAAATCAAAGTTCATATGACCAAAAACATTAATCCAAAATAAAAATGCATAGAAGTAACTAAAAACAACCCAATTGATTGGTAATAAAACGGCACACAGAAAAAAGAAAAGAGCATGGATAGTCGCTTCTTGCCATGAAAAGTTAAAAGCCGAAAAAGGCGTTGGGACATGTGATTTATGGTGGGTGAGATGCCACTTTCTCATCCACTTGATTTCATGCATCCACCGATGCGTCCAATAAAAGTAAGCATCATGTAAGGTGTGCATTAAAAAAAACTGTAAGGTTAAAACAATCGGCCAATAGGGAGAAATATCTGAATTAATTTGGAGAAGATTCTTTTGATACATCTCAAAAATAATGAGGGCAAAAATATTTATTATACCAAGAGAGATAATAGAATTTTTGATTTCAAGTTTTACTTGTTCTTTGGTCGGATCCTTTTTGAAAATTTTTAATTTTGGAAACCAATTTGAAAAAAAGTTTGATTGAAAAAAATAAAACCCACCACTAAGTAAAGTGAAAACTCCCCATATATACGAGCATATATACAAATAGGGCACTAGGACTTCCATTTTTCCTCAATATAAAGAAACTCTTTTTTTGACTCGTTAACTTTTAGGTTGGCCTTTTGATAAGTGCCAAATATAAAGTCCCATAGAGGTGAAGTCTGTCCAAAGTTAACTTTTGGATTTAAGTGATGATGAAAGTGGTTTTGTTGAATGAATTTTAAATAACCAGACTTTGCTTCCCAAGCGTGAGCGTAGTAGTGTGCAAATTCATAAATAA
>MDTG01256456.1_pt1 | contig 26558 bp, 20 predicted proteins | sample 811421 | NCBI WGS metagenome assembly MDTG01 (sample SAMN05326645, study PRJNA326480) | marine metagenome | isolation source: seawater | place: Pacific Ocean: South East | collected 2011
AAACGGTTGTAGATTGCGCCGATGTGGTTTTTAGCAACTGCATCAGGTTTTACGATTGAAAAAGTACGCTCTAAAGCCATCTTTGTGCTCCAATAATTTTATATATAAAGGTTAAATATTAACGGGCGCGAATTATACGCGCTTTACGCTAAAATTCCTAATTTTATTAAATAGAGCATAGATGGCATTTTTATGATCCTTTTGGCGATTGCCCTAAAAGGCTGCCTTTAATTCAATTATGACTGCAAAGTTGTTACTGCAGAGGGATTTTGAGCTATCATTTTCAGCAAGGAAAATAGAGTACTAAAATAAGGAAAAACAATGAAAAAACTTCTTTTAATAGGTTTACTTGCTAGTGTTTTAGCTGGCTGTAATTCAGATTCAAATGATGAATTAACATGTCCGCCTTCACCTGTAGCCATCGATATTGCTAACTACGCTGTGGTAGCTGAACAGGATAGCGCAAATACACTTACACCCATTGCCTTTGACACCTATAAAATCAAGCTAAGCGGAATGGGTGACGGTGTTTATCAAGACGGTAACGAACCAGATCCTAATAAAGAATACGCTGATTGCCCAGTGGCGGCTGTGGTGCTTGGCAGTATTAATAGCATTACTGCAATTAATGTTTATTCAAGCGCCGATTATAGCAGCGAACTAACGGCTGGTATGAGCTTGAATAGTATCTTCAATGTCACAGAGATGTATGTGAATGACTTTGACTACTTTAATGAGGGAGGCTATGCCAGTGTCGCTGATTTTGCTGACATATTACCTACTACAGCACCTGTGTTTATTGAACTAAAACCCAATCAAGCGCCTGAACTGCAAAGCAGTCATATTTTTTATATAGATATTTATTTTGCAAATGGTAAAACGTTCACACTCGAAACAGAAGAAGTTGCGCTTTTTTAGGCAATCATAAAAGGCACTAGAACTAGATAAGTGAAGTTACTTTGCATATCGCTACTTTACTTATCTAGGTGGAACATTCCTTTTTACAACCTTATTTTTGTTAACCTTTCATTCACTTTTGCGCTGTTAACGTATACCAATGTGTTATGCTGCTATAACTTTAACTTTCTGAATATATAGGTTTTAAATTCACTTTCTTCTTTTTACCCTACCTTAAAATAAAAAATAAGCACCTTTTAAATTGTAATCGAAATGTTAAATTTAAGTGTACAAAAGGCTACATGTTTTTGCGTGAACTCTTGTCTTTATTCAACCATAAATAATTAGCGATTAGGTTTTTTGTAGTTATAAATCCTGATTCAAAACAATAAATACACGAATTAAAGAATGATAGGAGATAAGAATGAAACTACGCAGGTCATTAACCAAGCTGTCATGTGCATCTATTTTTGCACTAGGCACTGCGATGGCATTGTCGCCAGCTGCCAATGCAATGAAATTAAAGCAACAAAACTTACAAGAACTAACGCAAGCATCTCAAAGTATTATTACTGGCGAGGTTATTAAAGTAACCGATGGGTTTGACAACAAGCGTCCTTACACTGAAGTCACTATTCAAGTTGGGTCTGATGCAAAAGGCAAATTAAAAGAAAACTCGACCTACACTTTTCGTCAATTTGGTTTAATTAAGCCTCGCTCAATGGGCAATGGCAAAGTGTATTTAGGGGTTACTCCAGATGGTTTCGCAAAGTGGCATGAAGGTGAAAACGTCATTGCTTTTATGTACAAACCAGCTTCTATTACCGGTTTTCAAACAACTGCGGGCATGGCACAAGGTAAGTTTGTTGTACGCGATGGCAAAGTCGTAAACGAATTTGCAAATGCCGGTCTATTTGAAGACATGGATACATCTAATTTTTCAAATGAAGAACGCAATATGCTCACCAGTCCGGGAGCAGTTAAGGCCGATGTATTTATAAATTTGGTGGGTAAACTGACTGGAGTACAACAATAATGAAATTTTCAAAAATTACAGCAGCCCTTGCCTTAGCCACTCTTTCAGCCAGTTCACTCGCTGGCGGCCCTTTATATATTCATGATAAAACCATGGCACCGTATAAATGGGACACCTCCAAAGGCACTATTCCTGTATGGACGGATGGTGGTCAAGTTATTAAAGACAAAGACGGTAACGACGTTCAGGCTTTTACCATATTAGAGCAAGGCACGACATTCAATGTCGATATAACTTTACCAGATGGCACTGTGTTACCAAAATACGTTCCTTTAGACCGAGATTACACTTTTCTAACGATTGAGCAGGCGAATGCAGTCACAGCAGATGCTGTCGCACAGTGGTCAAATGTTGAAACCTCAACCTTAGACATGGCACTTGCAGGCACAATTGAAAGTCAAACCGGTATTAGCGATGTTAACGCTTCTAATGTTGACCAAATATATGGCGCCGAAAACGGCTACGGTTTTTGGGTTAACTATGATACTGACGGTGCGATCCTCGAAAATTACTTTGGAGTTCCTCGTTCATCTGTGCTCGGTATTGCTTTTCCTGAATGGGCAGATGAAGAAACGGGTGAAATTCTAGAAGCAACTGCGCTGATGAATGGATGGTATGTCGATATCAACGACACCGAGGGTAAGATGATACAAGGCGTATTTACTCATGAGTTTGGCCACGCGATGAATATGTCACACTCACAGGCAAATGGTCACTTTACCTATATAGCTAACCCGAACTACCTTATGTATGATGGTGTTGCTGGTTGTGCGGGTACGAATTCGTACACTGGGCGGAATAGTGCGCCTGTCGACAGTATCGAAACAATGTTTCCATTTATTAATGTACGTGGTATCGAGGGCGAAGCACAGGGTACGGTCAATGTACGCGATGATATCGTCAATATCTCTGATTTATATCCAACTGCGGATTACAAAACCAAATACGGAACCATTAAAGGAAAACTTTACACCAAAGAAGGTGTTGAGTATGCAGGCATGAATATGGTTGCCCGTAACCTCGATAATCCATTGCAAGACGTAATCACCCAACAAAGTGGGAATATGACCCAAGGGCGTATAGGCCCTGATGGCTCATTCACAATCAACGGCTTAACGCCTGGTGGCCGCTATGCGCTGTATATGGATCCAATTCGTGCTGGCGGCTACCCCACGACACCAACCGATATCATTTCTGAAAATGAATATTGGAATGAAGATGAAGGCACTTCACCAGCGCTTGACAATGCGTGTAACATGACCGAAATCATTGTCGCTGGAGGTGAAACTAAAGAAGTTGAAATGTACTTCAATGGCTATCAAGATGGTATTCAATACACCCCGCTTGTGGCAGCCTGGGTAAGCGATCATGCAAAAAATGGCAAGAAAGCATTAGGTACTACTCAGGGTGGTACACCATTTATTTATAACAGCACACAGAATACTTTTGAAACACTGGAGACGCCGCAAGGTTTTGCGCCTTTAAAAGCCACTTCTGCTGCGATGAGTAAAACAGCCACAAAGGCGGCAGTTATTGCTGATCTTGACGGTAACGGCATTGGTCAAGGTGCAGTATGGGATATCAGTTCAGGCCACCTCTCTGTGCTTGAAGACCCAAGCAATAACACCTGTGCGCTGGCAAGTCAGTCAGGTGTGAGTTCGCACTCTATTTGGGATATGGATGATGCTGGTAAAACCGTTGTTGGTAATTCTCGCCGCCCCAATACTGGTGGCGTAGAGTGTGCACCAGACAAGGCGTCAAGTTCATATGGCGTTCCAACAGTCTGGGATGTTAAAACAGGCAAAGCAACACCATTAACTGATGGCTTAGAGTTTATTCCTCGCTCTTGGGGAGATGGCTATGAAGTACGTATTAATGGTGAGCGAACCGAAGCATGGGTGCGTGCAGATAAAATCTCTGGTAACGGTAAAACAGTGACCGGCTCAGGCAACAACAATAACTCTCAGCTTGCGTGGGTGGATGGTAAGTTACGAGACCTCTACAAGGACTTCGGAGCACTCAACTCTTCTGTAATTTCTTATGATGGTGAGCGTATCGCCTTTGGTGCACAACGTGGATTTGGCCGTCGAGCGTTCGGTGAGGGGGTGAAAGTCTGGAATGCTAAAACAGATGAAGTGACTAATCTCGGTGGTCTACGTTGGTGCGAAGATGTTCCATACTATCAGTTCATCTACAACCTATGTGCGGCACCTTATAATATGAGCCATGAAGAAATTGCTGAAATTGCTGGTTTACCATTGAACATGGTACTTGATGCCAATGATGATTTATCTGTTATCACAGGCCGCCTGCTTATCAATGGCATGCCTGCTGGGTCGACCATCTATATGGAAGGTATTGGTTGGATGACAGGTCAGGAGTTCTTTGGTAAGCAAGGTGTCGTAGAAGCGAAAAACTTCATGACCAATGGCATTTTCGGTGTCAGTGCCAACGGCTCCGAAATGATGGCTGGTATTGTCGGACTTCCCACACCAGTGACCATTGAAGTCGATGCCAACAAAGCCTTTGTATGTAAAGATGGCATAAACCAAGAACTAAGTTTCCCGAAGCAGGTTGTTGAAGCGGTGAAAGGCGGAGCAGAGTTTGGTCGCTGTGAACACATAGATGACTAGTATTTTGCTAGGTTAGTGGATGGCCCACTCAAAATGTGGGCCATTTTATTGTTACAACAAAGAATTGTTTATGTTTAAAAATATAATAAAAATAATGTGCTTATTATCTGTGATTGGCACAGCTGAAAACTTACATGCACAAATCAATCAAGAATCGAACCCTGTAGAGGCTGAGTTTCCAACTGAACTTGAGACAACATGGGAACTTGATGAGGCTGCATCAATTGAGTACGCAAAGCGCTCTGTGTACTGGAATGATAATATCGCAAAGTTACTGCCTAAACTCATAGCGACGAATAAGCAAATAAAATATCGTTTTAATGAAAATGAGCTGGTGAGTGTACTCGAAGACACTAAACAGAAAATAGCGATTACCTTAAATAAACAAACCCTTACAACGTTTTTATTTAACTTTCAGCATGATGACAAGCAAGGTCATTTGAAAGTTGAAAAAGCGGCGGGCGGGCGAATTAACATTCAAGCTGAAGGCTTGCTTGGCTATCAATTTCTGTTGTGGAAAAAGCGCCGCGAACGCTTAACAGGCGTGTAAAAATTTTTATGAGAATGGCTTTGCTGTTAACATAACTAAATCAAAACCAATTATCCTGGATAGTTAATTGCGTTTGATCTAAAAAAGGTGGCCATAGGATTGGTCACCTTTTTTTCTTTTCTCTGTTAGTTTTTCGTGTTTCAAAGCCACTCATCTCATTAAGCGAATGGGTATCACAATGCACTATAACCACAGTGCAACAGTGTTTAATTAAGATCTTTTAATGTGCTATTTGGTGCTTGATTACACTTTGGTACAAACTGGTACATATGAACGCTGTGTGAATTTAATTTTAACAAGTTGTAAATAAAGGCGTTTTTTCTGCTTACATTTGTGCTGTTCATTTTTGCTTATTTCTGCGTATTGAATTCTCTTATTGGTTGCTCTAATACTGTGCTGTCGCTCTTAACTAGATGTATATACTAGAAATATTAGTTTGCGTCACAGTGGATAAAACGATAATGAAAACAAACTACAAGGAAAAAAATATGAAACTAACACAGTTAGGGTTGTTAATTGCAACAGCCGCTATATTGAGTGGCTGTGCAAAAATAGATGCACGAGTGTCAGCTGGTGGAACGCTTAATTCAAAAGGCGGAGCGGGCAAAGCTGTCTTTACTGCGCATGCTGCGCGATGCGATGGTGATGTATCTGGACAGGTTAATTATAAGGATTTAACAGCAATTGATTGGCAGCAAATGGGCGGTGTAGCGTTTAATGCAAACGTGTATGGTGCTGGATTATGCAGCGAAGAGCCCGTTGATCCTGAGGGCGCAGAGTCGGGTGATGAGCGTTTGTACTGTAAGCAAGATATTTGCACTGAGGGAATGTATCAGGTGGAGTTTAATTATAGCTCAACCAACCCAACAGCGCCGGGAGAGGGCGTTGGCTTTGCCTGTATGATGGATATTTCAGAAGGCGTTAAAACAGGGATTGGTGCAAACGGGCTCTTAAATGTGATGTTGCTTGAGTCTGGGCCATATCAAGGTTACAGCAATGCAGGAACAATCAGTGGTAACGTTCAGTTGCATGATTGCCCAGCGAGCAAAAACGATAATACTGCACAATAACAAGGAGCCCAACGATGATTAATAAAAAAACAGTACTTGCTGCAAGTGTGGCTCTCGCATGTAGTTTCCCCAGTTTTGCAGAACAGACGTTTCGCATAGTGGTTGAAGCGAACAATAATAAAGCGTCAATTGTGAAATCGGCACTTCAGGCTAAAAATGTCAAAATAGAAAAAGAAATTAAGTCACTCGAGAGTTTTGCAGTCACTATTAATAAAGCGCAATTGGCAGAGATAGCAGGTTTATCCAATATTAAAGCGTTTTACCCCGATGTACCTCGTAAACTGATGTCAGAAGAGCCGATGCAGTTCTTACCTTATGGCTATACGATGGTTCAGGCAGATAAAGTGCAGTATCAAGGCGGTCAAAAGGTGTGTGTCATTGATAGTGGTTATGGATTAAGTCACCCTGATTTACCGAGTGCGGGCGTGACCGGTTCAGCGGATGGTGGCGCGGGTGTTTGGTATGAAGACCCATTTGGTCATGGCACGCATGTTGCGGGCACGATTGCTGCAATTGATGACAACAAAGGCAGTGCCGGTATTGTGGGTGACCACTCTCTGGATATGCACATTGTGCGTGTATTTGCAGGCAACGGTAGTTGGGCTTATGCCTCTGATTTAGCTGGGGCCATTGATGAGTGTCAGCAAGCGGGTTCAACAGTGATCTCCATGAGCTTAGGGGGCAAATATTCAAGTCCGATTGAAGAAAGAGCAATTAATAAAGTGGCGCGTAATAATATTTTAATGATTGCAGCAGCAGGTAACTCAGGCGATGCATCACACAGTTATCCTGCGTCTTACGATAGTGTGGTTTCAGTTGCCGCCGTGGATAGTGTTAAGCAACATGCAAGCTTTTCACAGCGCAGTTCACAGGTTGAGTTATCAGCGCCAGGGGTTGGGGTGTTCTCAACAATTCCTGTTGGTAAAGGACGTTTTTCAAAATTTAGTGTAATGCAGGATGATGTGAACTTTCAGCACTATGCATTGGATGGATCACGTTTTGGCTCGGTCACAGGTGAGCTTGTCGATTGTGGACGCGGCACCGAAAGCTGTGGTGATGTAACAGGCAAAATTTGTTTAGTTGAGCGTGGTGATAGCCCGTTTTATAGCAAGGTTGAGCAATGCGAAGCCGATGGCGGGGTGGGGGTTATTATTCGTAATAACATCGAAGGCCAGCTTGTGGGTAATATTAATCCAACGACACTGGTTGTGGGCGCGGTAATGATGAATGAGGGGCTTCATTTAATGGAGCAACTAGGGCAAGAAACCACAATAAGTGTTGCCGAGTTTACAGATCATGACTTCAAGTCAGGCACTTCAATGGCCACACCTCATGTATCTGGCGTGGCTGCTGTGGTGTGGAGTAATTTCCCTGAATGCACTGCAAATGGTATTCGCTTAGCGCTTCGTGCGTCAGCGGATGATCAGGGCGAGGCTGGGTATGATCATGCTTATGGCTGGGGGGTTGTTCAAGCAAAAGCCGCCGTTGATTATATTTCTGAGCATGGCTGTAGTGCGCCAAAAGGCGTGTTACGCGGGGGCGATGGCTCGGCTCATTAATTCACGAGTTATAAGATACATTGTTATTGATACCAAAGCGCCAAAAGGCGCTTTTTTTCGTTGTGTTTCGCAAGCAGCAATGTTTGGCGTTAATTAGCGGCTTAGTTACCTGCAATTATGATCTAGATCAATAAAATATAGTCACAGATTATTATACTCCCGCGCTCGTTAATCATATTAATTCATGCAACCGACTTGTACTCGGTTCGATGTGTGGAGCATTCATGTCGTCACCTATTTTGACCCCTCGCCCTTTTACGCCTGAGTTGTTATCACCCGCAGGTAGTTTAAAAAATATGCGTTATGCTTTTGCTTATGGCGCAGATGCCGTTTATGCAGGTCAGCCTCGTTATAGCCTTCGTGTTCGTAACAACGAGTTTGATTTAGATAACTTGCAAATCGGTATTAATGAGGCACATGCACAAAATAAAAAGTTGTACGTTGTGTCGAACATTGCTCCCCACAATGCCAAAGTAAAGTCGTATTTACGCGATATTGAACCTGTGATCGCAATGCAGCCAGATGCGCTGATTATGTCAGATCCGGGCTTAATTATGCTGGTCCGTGAAAAATGGCCAGACATGCCAATTCACTTATCTGTACAAGCTAACGCAGTTAACTATGCCACGGTAAATTTCTGGGCAAAACAAGGCATTGAACGTGTTATTTTGTCGCGTGAATTATCACTTGAAGAAATTGCAGAAATACGCGAATTATGCCCAAGCACAGAGCTTGAAGTCTTTGTTCATGGGGCATTATGTATGGCGTACTCTGGACGCTGTTTGTTGTCGGGTTATATTAATAAGCGCGATCCTAACCAAGGCACGTGTACGAATGCATGCCGTTGGAATTACGATGTAAAACCGGGCACCGAAAACGAAACGGGCGAAATGGTTCATAAAATTGATCCTAAATCAGTGATCCCCACACTCGGTGAAGGCGCGCCAAGTAATGAAGTCTATATGCTGGAAGAGCAAGGTCGCCCTGGTGAATACATGCCTGCATTTGAAGACGAGCATGGCACTTACATCATGAATTCAAAAGACTTACGCGCCGTACAATATGTTGATCAGCTTACAAAAATGGGCGTACATAGCCTAAAAATTGAAGGGCGCACAAAGTCTTTCTATTATGTGGCGCGTACCGCACAAGTTTACCGTAAAGCAATTGATGATGCGGTGGCTGGGCGTCCTTTTGATGCAAACTTATTTAAAACGCTTGAGAACTTAGCACACCGAGGTTACACCGAAGGCTTTTTAAAGCGCCATGCACACCAAGACTATCAAAACTATGAGTACGGTCATTCGGTATCAGATAAACAACAGTTTGTTGGTGAAGTGCTGGGGCGTACTAGCAATGGGTTGGTTGAAATTGATGTTAAAAATAAATTTTGTACGGGTCACTCGCTTGAGTTAATGACTCCTAAAGGCAATATTAACTTTAACCTTGAGTTTATGGAAAACAAAAAGGGCGAGTCAATCAGCGATGCAAAAGGCTCAGGCCATATTGTAAAAATCCCTCTACCGGAAGATATTGATTTAGACCACGCAATTTTGATGCGTAACCTCGATGCTAATCAAGATACACGGAATCCTTTTAATAAAGGTTAGTTTTCATTCTGTTGCGCTAAGCAATAGTTAGCGCAACACCGACAGATTTTTTCATTATTTATCTACACTTAACTGTTATTTTTACTATCCTTTTTAGTAATACTTATAAAAATAGTTAAAAGCTTAGTGAAACAGTTTGTACATACTTCTCATCATAAAGAACTTGTAAATACCTTACCTTACATTGGTGTCGGTGTGTTGCTATTAGCCATCGTACTACTGCTAGAAAAGGTCGGTTTAATTGCTACTGAACCTTTTTATGTAGGCATGCATACCAGTGTTGAGCTTTTCTCAGTTGTTATTTCATTCTTAATTTTTGCTATTGGATGGAATACATGGCACTTCACCCGGAATAGCAAGTTATTGTTGCTATCTTGTCTTATGCTGTGTGTTGCTATTTTTGATGCGTTGCACTTTTTGAGTTTTTCAAGTGTCAGTGATCACGAGAAAAACATGGAGCAAGTGTTTGCTTTTTGGCTGTTTGCCCGGTTTTTTAATGCCGCTGCATTTTTAGTGATTGCAACCGCTATTTGGCTGAATTATAAGCTGTTTAATGCGCGTGTTGTGCTGAGTACTTTACTTAGTGTGACCGCGTGTATTGTGGCTGTTGTATTTTATTTTCCCGATTGGTTGCCCACGTTGTACATTGAAGGAGGTGGCAGCAGTCAACAAAAGTGGCTGATAGAAATAACACTGATTACGCTCTACAGCCTTGCTGCGTGTATGTTTGCATCGCAATTAAGAAAACCAAGAAACACTCTAAATATCGCCGGGAAAACACTTGTTTGTTTGTTGGCGATATTAAGTGAGGCGTGTTTTACGCTCTATAATGATGCCTCGCATGTAACCGATACACTTAACTTCTTTGGTCATATTTATAAAGGTTTGACCTACTTTTTATTATATAAAATCGTGTTTGTTGAAACCGTCATCAAACCTTACGCTGATCTTGAAAATTCAACAGAGCAGTTATCTGCAACGCTCACCGCTTTACCCGATTCTGTTTTTGAGCTTGAGCGAGATGGCACGTTTAAAACTATTTACAGTGACAATTCGCCGAGTCGTGTCTTTTCGAACAATGTGTTAGGTCACAATATTTGTCAGCTTTTTGCTCCTCAATATGCACCGCAGTTTATACACTCACTGCAACAAAATCATTTATTTGGATTATTTACTATCGATGCATTACCTCTCTTAATTAATGGACGTACGCATCATTTTGAATTCTCTGTGACGTTGTTTACTTATGAAAATGAGCATGAAACTTATTTAGTTGTCGCGCGTGACGTAACAGAAAAAATAGGGCAAATGGCAGCACTGCTTCAACAAAGTAAGTTTAATAAGGGATTGCTTACATTGACCGAAATTTCGTTTCAGGAAGATCAAGAAACCTTGCTTAATTATGCCGTTGAGCAAGCCCGTGAAATTGCAAATTGTGATGGTGCATCGCTCTATATTTGTAATGAACATAAGCAGCTCGCTTACCGTGCGGTGCATGGCTCAAAACTGGATGTATGTACCAGTAAGTTGCAAGAAAAAGTCGCTGTTGGAGAAGCAGTCATTGTTAATCGCAAGCAAGCAAAAGAGTTTGGCTTGCCAAGTAATGCCAGCTCTTTGCTGGTGGTGCCGGTTGTGCGTCATGGCAAATGTCAGTTAGCGATTATTTTGCAACACACAGAAAAAACATTTTCAGTGCATGATAAAAACATGCTCACCGTGTGGGCTGAATCAGTGTGGCAGTGGTTTAATAAAATCACGTTGAATAAACGCATGCATATTTTATCTCAAGCTGTAGAGCAAAATCCGCACCCTATTATGTTTACGAATACGGATGCCAAAATTGAATATATGAATCGGGCGTACTTAGACATGTGTCAGTATGGTTACGATGAACTTATAGGCCAAAGTCCGAACATGATCAGCGCAGGTCAAACGGATTTAGGTGTTTATCAGGGGATGTGGCAACAGCTAAATAATAAACAGGCGTGGGTTGGTTCATTGGTTAATAAAACTAAACACGGAGATGCTATTGTAGAGCAAACAACCATATACCCCATTTTTGATAAACAAGGAGCAATCAGTAATTACATTTCTTTTCAACATGATATGACTAAGCAAGTCGAAAGTGAAAGCTTAATACATCAGCTTTCTTACTTTGATCAGCAAACAGGGCTTGCCAATCAAGTGAAGTTACAAATGGAATTTGAGCAGGTCATAAAAGCGCATGTCGGTATTAAATCAGCCTTTATCTTAATTGGCTTAGACAACTTTAAAATTCTTAATAAGGCTCTGGGAATAGGGAATTGCAACTTAATACTGCAGAACTTGAGTGCAAGAATGAGTAATTTTATGGGGGAGCAAGTCATGGTTGCGCGTTTACAAGGTGACCGCTTTGCATTTATTACCCCCTATACGTCGACAGAAGAGATTGATAAGTGTGCTCATAACTTACTCAAAGTGATCAGAGAACCCTTATCAATTAACGACGAGTTAATTGTTGTAACGGCCTCGATAGGGGTTGCCCTGTGCCCGCTGGATGCCAGTGACTTTGAATCTTTATTGCAGATGGCTGAGTCGGCTATGTTTGAGGTGAAGAAACTAGGCCGTAATAATGTCTTGTTTTATGCTGAAGAAATGAATAAAGCAGGTGTGAGGCATGCTCAGATCATTAATGCTATCAATTACGCACTAAAAAATAACGAATTTTCACTCGTATTTCATCCTCAAATAGAACTAGCAACAAACAAAATGGTAGCCGCTGAGGTTTTATTGCGCTGGCATTCAGCTTCGTTAGGCTGTGTTTCACCCGCTGAGTTTATTCCGATTGCAGAACGTTGTGGCCGAATTAGTGACATTGATGATTGGGTTTTTGAAAATACCGTAAAAACGATTCGTCAATGGCGCGATAATGGGATGCCAGCGCTCACTTTTGCCATCAATTTATCGGCTACCAAATTTGTTAAAAAGAACTTGCTACGTAGTTTGACCACGGTACTGCAAAAATATTCCATTGAGCCGAGCTGTATTGAACTTGAGCTGACTGAGACGATTGCGATTGGTAATCCACAGTTTGCATTAAACACGATAACTAAACTGCGTGAAGCTGGATTTAAAATGTCGATTGATGATTTTGGGACGGGTTACTCATCAATGGGTTACCTTAAGGAATTTGCACTAGATAAGTTAAAAATTGATAAGTCATTTATTGATAATTTAGAACATCCAACTAAAGCAGATATTGCTATTGTAAAAGCCATGATTGATCTGGCGAAAGCACTTGATATGGAGTCGATAGCAGAAGGCGTTGAGTCAGAAAAACAATTACAAACCCTAAAAGAGTTAGGCTGCATTCAGATCCAAGGTTATTACCACAGTAAACCAATGCCAATTGATGCGTTTTATACATACGCTACTCATGAACGCGATAAGAATTGACGATTATTTATTAAGAAACTAATTACCTTTATTAGGTATTATTTTGGGTTGTTTAATTTAATATTTAATTACCTTTATTAGGTATTTCATCAAATTATTTACTGTATAGTATTGTATTATAAAAAGTGTTTTTTTAAATTAAATTGCAATTATCTTTTTTTGATTCATAGTCTTAGCTTGTTTCTGATTTATATTGATGTAATTTAACTTTTTAAGTAAAATAGAACGACTAAAGGATTAATTGTCAATGGGAAGACGATGAGTAACTAATGTTTTTTTTATTACAAGGTTACTTAGATTGAAAAAAATACAATCCAATCAATTAAAGAAAGGTATGTTAGTTAGGGTCAATGAACACTGGCTAAAAACTCCTTTTTTTACAAATAAAGTTAAAATTAAGTCTGAAAGCGATAAGCACAAACTCAAGCAATTTGAGGGATCGTTATATGTCTCTGAAGACAAATCGGTTGGTGCGCTGAATAAAGGGTTATCAATTCTTAAAGTGGCACTTGAAGACTGTGGCCAATCAGATGTATTAAACAACAAGGCGATAACTCAAGCCGTTACAAATATTGTTTTATTTGTGCTTAATGATGCCAGTCGTCTGGATTTAATATACGAAAAAATTAGCGAAGACTCCCAATCATTTCGAGAGTCTGTGCGGTTATTGGTGTTAATTACTTTATTCTCAAAAGAAATAAAATTAAGAAAAGACAAACTCATCCCTTTTGCAAAGTCAGCATTCTTAAAAGACATTGGCATGTCTTTAATCCCGCCTGATTACAAGCAAAGTAAGCAGTTAAGCGCGAAAGCAATTGACAGTGTTCATGAGCACGTTGTGTTGGGCTGCCGCGAGTTGCAAAGCCGCGGCATTGAAGACAGTGTGATTAAGATTATCAAGTGCCACCATGAAAATTGTGATGGCTCTGGTTACCCTCATGGCCTAATAAAACCTGAAATCCCCCTTGAAGCACGCATAATTCGTATTATTGATACATACGTTGCTTTAACTTCACAGCGTCATTATCGCGAAAAATTCTCACGTGTAGAAGCGATTGAGAAAGTTTATCACGCCGCTCAAATTGGTAAGTTTGATCATATATTAACGACTAAATTTATTAACTTTATTCGCCTTTATCCAAAAGGTGCAAAGGTTGAATTAAATGATAGGTCGCAGGCTATTGTTAATAAAGATCTCGCGAATGGCACCGTTGAGTTAGCTGATAGCCACACAGTTGAAAAATCAATTGTTGACAAAGTTAATATAGCTAAATGTCAGTGGTTTATATAACACGCCTCTATTTTTATTTTTAATCTAGCTAAATAAAACCCTTTATATTGAACTGGTATTTTTAAATGAGCCAGTAAATGTTGTGTATTTAATTTTTAAATCCATTAAAAGACTGTAAATGGAACAGATATCATGCGAAGTGATTTACCAATAAATAATTTAGAAAAAATACTCTCGACTTTAAATAGTTCACTGTTTCTTTCACAAAAAGTAGGTGTTCATGAAGAACAGTTAATTGGTAAAGATTTTAATTTTTTATGCTGCTTTGAGTTTTCAAAAGCTGTGTTTTATACAATGAAAAAACAATTAAAAACCTTGAATTTAAAGGTTTTAAAAAGTCATGCTGTTGCTCAAAGTAAGCATGATGAAGACGCTTTAGCTACGCCTATGTTTGCTGTAATTTGGCAAGGAGAATAGACAATGTACATCTCTAAAGCGGGTTTTAAGTGTCAGGGTGTAAATAACCATTATTTTGTTTTGTTTTCGAGCTTAATTATTGGGGCTTTAATATGCTTTTTTGTGCTTGAAAGTATCGATATATTTTCACAAAAAAATACTGAAATACTGCATTTAACAACGGAGCTATTGTCAGTTTTTGTTTTCTCATCAGTGGTACTGCTTGAATTTCAGCGCCTTGACGGCCGCTACGCAGAACAAACGAATATCATCATATTCGGATTTAGTATTGTCCTAATGATGGACTACATGAACGCGATTTCGTTTGCTGGTATGCCAGCGTTTATTACGCCCAGCTCAAGTCAAAAGTCGATTTTCTTTTCTTTAGCTGCGCGAATGTTTGAATTACTGACGTTTGCAGCCATTGCGGCCTCACTGACTTTTCATGGCAGGAAAATGGTATGGCTAAGCTGTGGGTTAATTGTTTCAGTTATTTTAATCGCGTTCGGCACCTTGTTTGCTTATAACCTACCGTCTCTCTTTATTTATGGCGAAGGCGTGTCCATTGTAAAAATAACCTTAGAAAATGTTCTATTAATTGGTTATGTCGTCGTGGCTTATTTGTTTTACAAGAAACATAACGTAGATGGTGAAAAAAGGTACCTTCATTTTGCATTATCATCAGTTTGTATGGCGTTGTTTTCATTGTTGGTTACCCAGTATCAAACCCTGTCTGATACCTACCTTGTCATTGCGCATTTGGTGAAGTTATGTGGTGCGTTATTTATCTATAAAAGCGTATTTATTGAGGGGGTTTTATATCCTTATTCAATGGTGAACAAGGCTGAGCTGTATGCATCTAAAAAGAAAAATGAGCTGAAAACAATCTTAGATAATATGAACATAGGTGTGCTCAGATTGAGCGCTGATTTTAAGTTGAGTTATTACAATCAGAATGCGCTAAAAACCTACTTTTATCTACGTACACCGACTCAGGGTAAGTATATTCATGATGTTTTCCCTCCCGATGTTATCGATAAAGTATTGCCTTTTTTAAGGACGGCATTAAAGGGAGAACAAGTTAAGTTTTCGATAAACCTCAAAGGGCTCGATGAGGAAACGTTGTTTCTTGATGTTAACGTGATCCCAGAAAATGATAAGTCAGAAAAAGTAATTAGCCTGTTATGTTTGATTGAAAACATGACCGAAATGAAGCTCGCCGAAAAAGAAAATGAAGAGCTCAATAGAAGTCGAGCAGAACTAAAAAAGGCCCTTGATCAGCATGCGATTGTCGCGACCACCAATAGCAAGGGAGTAATCACGAGTGTGAATGAAAAGTTTTGCAACATATCGCAATTTTCTGCTGCAGAGCTTATCGGAAAAACCCATGCGTTAGTCAATTCTGGAACGCATCCCCCGCGCTTTTTTAAAACTATGTGGCAAACAATTCGCAGTGGTCAAGTGTGGTCAGGAGAAGTCTGTAACCGTGCCAAAGATGGCAGCTTATATTGGGTTAACTCAACCGTCGTTCCTTTTATTGATGAAAATAACAAGCCGTATAAGTACATTGCTATTAGAGCTGATATTACCGATCGTAAACTTGCTGAGCAAAATGTTCATCGCTTAGCAATGTATGACGAGTTAACTAATTTACCTAACCGACGTCATCTTATCGACAAAGCAAAGTCATTGGCTAAATCAAAGCATCATACCCAAGGCCACAGTTACGCCTTACTGCTGATTGATTTAGATAACTTTAAAATGATCAATGACACTTTAGGGCACAGTATTGGTGACTTACTGTTAAAAGAAGTCTCGCGCCGTTTAGAAAGTATTGTTTTATCGCCTAATTTAATTGCCAGATTAGGGGGCGATGAATTCGTTATTTTACTGGATGATCCTACGTGCATAAAAGATGGTGACTTTCATTCTGTGGATAGCTTTGCGCAAAACATACGTGAAACGATTTCGCGTGTTTTTTACCTTGATGGGTATGAAGTTCATACAACACCTAGCATTGGCCTCACAATCATTAATGCATGCGACTTTGAATTGTCAGAGGCACTGAAGCAGGCTGATATTGCGATGTATCACTCTAAGGAGCGAGGGCGAAATATGATTAGTTTTTATGACCCGAAATTACAAGCATCTATTTTAGAGCGAAATGAAATAAACCAAGGGTTGATCAATGCCATTGCCAAAAAAGAGTTAAACGTTGTGTATCAACCTATTCATAACACCAGCAAAGAACTCATTGGTTATGAGGCATTACTGCGATGGGATAGCCCTAAATTAGGGAGCGTTTCACCAGATGTTTTTATACCTATAGCAGAAGAAACAAAACAAATTAATCAAATAGGGCAGTGGGTTCTTGAGCAAGTGTGTGAAGAAATGAGCAAAAATGATGCGTATTCAAACCCAAATTTAAGTGTGGCTGTTAACGTCAGCGCGCTGCAATTTCAAGACCCTAACTTTGTTCCGCAAGTGCTGGAGACAATTAATCGATTTTCAATACAACCTTCACGGTTAAAACTAGAGTTAACCGAAGGGGTTATTTTAATGGGCACCGAGATGCTCATAAAGCGAATGAAGGATCTAAAAAACTTGGGTATCAACCTCTCTTTAGATGATTTTGGAACCGGTTATTCTTCGCTTAGCTACTTAACGCGGTTTCCGATTGATACGTTAAAAATCGATAAGTCATTCATCGATAAAATGCTGATTAGCTCCGAAGACGAGTCGGTTGTGAAAGCGATTCTCACCTTAGCGACAAGCTTAGGAAAAAATGTGATAGCCGAGGGGGTTGAATCAGAAGAGCAATTTCAATACTTAAAACGTTTAGGGTGTCAGTTTTTCCAAGGTTATCTATTAGGTAAGCCACAAAGTTTTAACCACCGTGAATAATGATTGATGAGTGCACGTAAGGCATTTTATTTATTCTCGCTGAGAGAGTGGCAAATAACATGCCTTACGTTAAACACGATTAAAAAAACATACCTTCAATACGCTCAATAAGCCAAAAACAGGCAAGGCTACCAATACCGTATGCCGCAAACGTAGCCGCGGGTTTTGGCACTTTAATAAGGTGCTTAGTAATGGCAACGGTGCCTAAAATAGCGGTAATGAAAAACAATTGGCCAAGCTCAACCCCTAAGTTAAAAAACAAGAGAGCTGCGGGCACATCGACTTGTGGTAAGCCAATGTCTTTTAGTGCTCCCGCAAAACCAAAGCCATGCAATAAACCAAATATAAATGCGACTAACCAAGGCCATTTTGTTGTTAGGCTGTGTTGATTGTGTCTAATACGTATTGATTCAGCTGCAATCAGTAAAATACTCAATGCGATGAGTGCCTCAACGGGAGGAGGTGGCAGTGATACATAACCAAATGTTGCTAAACCGAGCGTGATTGAATGTGCTAATGTAAACGCGGTGATTGTTTTAAATAACGTGACCCAGCCTCTAACAATTAGCATCAATGCCGCAACAAATGCCAGGTGATCCCAGCCCTCTAAAATATGCTCAATTCCGAGTTTTGTATAAGAGGTGATGATTTGCCAAATACTGCCTTCGCTTGGAATCGAAAGCGTATTTTCATTCGGCTTCATTAATAAACTATATTGACTCCCGTTCAACAATTTTATGTTGATTAAAGTATCGATAGTGGTGCGGTTTAGGTTTTCAATTGTCAGTGTTGTTCCTGCAAGTTCTGTATCGGCATTTAACCGATATTGAAACAATACAAATCCATTTATTACCATGTGATTCGGTAATGGAGAAAGTGAAAACTGAGGCTCGAAAACAGGGCGTATATTCTGCACTAAGTTATTGTTAGTGGGTACTTTCCAAAGTAAATTATACTCGTGTTCAGTCACTTGATTAATTTGTAAATACGCGGGGCGAATTTCATGTGCAAACCCTGAACTTCCCCATATTAATAGCAAGGCAAAACAAAATACTTTCATTCTCATAATGCGGCAAACTCTTGCTCTATTTCCGTCGGAATGGTGTCAGCTTCCAATCGAACGCGATACTTTTTAAGCAACGTTTCGAACATTTTTTGCTGTGAGTCGATGACTGCATAGTATTTATACTGCTCTAAAACATAGTCTCTAATATCACTGAAAGGGGCTAAATGTTCGGGGGTATTATTGGCAATTTTAACGAGGTGCAAACCAAAACCAGACTCAATGGGCCCAACCCATTGCTCTGTTGGCTGCTTAGCGAGTTGCTCAACAAAGGTGCCTCCAAATGCATTCTTGAGGGTGTTTTCAGGCATGAGAGGCCAGCTGTTAGGCACTGAACGGCGATTCTCAAAACTGTTTAGTGTATTTGGATTTGCTATTAGCTGAGCGCGAATTTCACTCAGTTTTGGCTCTTGAGCCTCTTGTGGCGTTAATATAACTTGCTCAAACGCGAATGATTGCGCAATGGTAAACAGTTCTGGGCGAGCTTGATGAAACTCTTTAAGTTGTTGCTCAGAAGGGAGCTGCATTAAATTGCTGAGATCGCTGGCAACTGCTTCCATTTTCTGTGCAAGTCGCGTACGAATTATTTCATCACTTTGATCAAGACCCATGGTTAACGCTTCACGATAAAATACCTCTTTGCGAATATGTCGCTCAAGAATGGCAGCAATATCCTCATTCGAAGGTTCATGTTTCCACTGCGCTTTCCAAAGGGTTTTTAGGTGATCAAACTTAGCTTGATCGACCACTATTACATACTCATTGTTTTCTGATTCTTGCGAAGGTGCAAGGTAATTCCAAGCTGCAAATAAGAGTGAGCCTAATACCAGAAAATGAGTAATAGGCTCTTTTAAAATACGTTTAATCATTAATTATACTTACTCTACTTCGTACCAAATAGGTGAGGCCCATGCGCGTTCTACAATTTGACGTTTTACATCATCAGGGTATTTAACACCGGCATTTATTTCGTCATATAACGTCCAACGTGCTGTTGGCAGTTGCAAAACACGCACATAATAAAATGCTTCGTGATTTGGGTCCCAGTCAGGGTCTGTCCATACTGACATAAGTTCAACAGCCCCTTTTACTTGATTGAATTCACCCGTTTTAAGATTTATAGGGGCATCAATAGGGGTAACACTTCCATCTGCTTTTAGGCGATCTCCCGAGGCTACAACGTCATAAACGTGGTCTTTCATCTCACCGTTTTCGTACCACCCTTTAATAATTTGGATACGATCTAAGTTTGGGCCAATAGGATCTTTGATTGCCCATACTAAAAACTCAGGGGCTTTTTTACCTTTGTAGTCGCCGCCCATCGGCACGCCCTTTTCATAGCCATCTTTTACAAGGTCGGTGTAATTTTTGTAACTTTTATTGAACCCTTGGCCTGCAAAAAAACGGACTTTCATACGTGGGCCGCTGGTGGCAAAGGTTTCTTTTGCTTGCATTGAATCCCAAATTGCACTGCGCGTATTTGAATTAGCCCACACAGCAGTCAACGCGCCAGGACTGGAGTCTGCAATCAGCATTTCGCCTTCAAGCATTGCCTTAGAACGTACATCGGCTGTTTGGTCGGCATAGCCGTGACTACCGACAGCGTAATTGTCTTCTTCAACGTTACTTGGTGTGCCATTATGGCTGTCTGTTCCGCCAACAAACCCATATTTAAAAGGGTTAACTCCAAGCTCTGCATGATATTTAATGCCGCGTCCTAGTCCATAACGCACATAGTTTTCTTTTATGAACGCACGACCATTAAACTTTTGAATTGACACTGCATTTTCAAAGTCTGCAAATTCGTCATTGGGCCAAAAGTTGGGTATAACTTCTGAATTACCCTTAACTTGCATCATTTCAATGAGTGGCTCCATACTGGCCCGTTTTTCAGCATATTCTTTGTTTACGGGTACGCCTGAAAGACTTGCTTCAGCAAATAATAAGCCTTTCGATTCATTTGAGTTATGTGGTATTGCGAACACTTTTTTGCCACTGTCGCGTTGTGTTTGCATCCATGCCCATAACTGCTCAGGATCGGCCCCTTCGTTTGATGAAAAAGGCATATCAGGGACATTGTTATCTCTAAAGAAAACATTGCGATGTTGGTTTGCCCCCCCAGGAGCAGATGTCCACTCGTAGGCATGTATAGTGGTGAATTTACCTGGTTGATAATGCTTTTCAGTGGCTTCTATATTTTTTTGCCATGTAGATTTAATGGCTTCTTGGCCTTGAAAAAATGCAGGGTGAGGTTCTCCACCGCCTGCTAATGGGGCTAATACGTACTTATTATAAAGTTTTAATGCCGTTTCTAAATCTGGAGCTTCACGAAAAGCAACGGCTATTTCGTGGTCGTAACCAGGTGCCCCTTCATTCATTAGGCTAAAGGCTTCTCCCATAAACTCTGAGTGATCTGTAACAGCAACAAAATCAAGTGGTCGTTTTATTTTGTGGAGACTGCCATTCACCATCATTTCTTCGCCTTTAGCAAAGCGATAGGCATCATCAGGCGTTAGTCTATTACCCGCAATAAACGCATCCATCGACACACCTGTATGGACATGTTGCTCACCGAAGAACGCTTCTTTTAATGGGTAGACCTTGGCATTGTTAGGTTTTTGTTCGGCTTTTGCAGAAAAAGCTAACGGCAAAGAGCAGGCTAAAGCGATTGAAATAGTTGTAGATATAAGTGAAATCCGTGCACACATTTTGAGCACTCCTCGCAGTAAATGTGGTGATGTATATTTTTTAGATACTAACTGATTAAAAAATAGCAGGCTTTGCGAAAAAGAACCATCGAAAGCGGCTTTTTTTTTGCACGAATAAGGAGTGCTGAACTTTTGTTTGATGAAGGAAGTTATTTCTAAGTCGGTTGAATTAACAGTCATTACTGCAAATGATGAAGATAACGTTAGAAAGGAGAAAACGTAAATCAAACGTTGCAATTAATGTTAAACCACTTAAGTATAGTTAACAGTTTAGTTGGCCAAGCAGGTTTATCTGCGTTTTATAGCATGTGATAAAAATTGAAAGGCGTATTACTTGAAAGAATTAGATGTACAGGAAGTTGGAATGCAAAATAAGCTATTAAAAATGAGCTTACTCTTTTTGATTGCGGTGCTTGGGCTCGTCAGTATTGATGTGTTGGCACATGGTGTAGATGACAACACCCGTGCATTTTTAGAGCAAAATCAGGGAATACAATTTGTCCCGTTTTTGTATATTGGTGCAAAACATATGATCACAGGCTATGACCATTTATTATTTTTAGTCGGTGTGATTTTCTTTTTATATCGCAGCAAAGATGTGTTGCTCTATGTGACGATGTTCACTCTTGGTCACAGTACTACGCTTTTGCTCGGTGTACTGGGTGATATTAACGTTAATGCTTACTTAATTGATGCGATTATCGGTTTTTCTGTTATTTACAAAGGGTTTGATAACCTAGGTGGGTTTAAACGCTGCTTTAACTGGCAACCCAATACAAAAGCAGCGGTGCTGATTTTTGGCTTGTTTCATGGTTTTGGTTTAGCGACGAAGTTACAAGAGTTTCAATTACCAGAGGATGGTTTATTAGTTAATTTAATTGCGTTTAATATTGGTGTTGAATTGGGGCAATTTGCAGCGCTTATCTTTATTTTAATTGCCATAAATGCTTGGCGACATTTTCCATCATTCCAACGTTTTTCGACCTTAACAAATACAGCACTCATGAGTGCTGGTGTGATGTTAGTTGGTTTTCAATTAACGGGTTATTTCGTTAGTTAACACATAAATAAGAGATGAGTATGCAACACACAGTGAGTTTAAAGACCTTAATTATAGCGAGCGTATCGTCAACGGTTGTTGCGGCCATTGCTCTGGTGACTTTAATTCTTCCGGCCGAATATAACATTGACCCAACGGGTCTTGGCCATAAGCTTGGCCTAACCAGCATTGCGATAGCTGCAGAAACAGACGCACAACCAAGTCAATCACCGACAGGGAATAAAGGCACCGACGATGAATTTCAGATCATTGAAGTAATAGTTCCTGCAGGTAGAGGAGTTGAATATAAGTTTGCGATGCCCCAACATGCCAAAATGACCTATGAATGGTTAACAGAGGGTGAGTCATTGTATTTCGATTTGCATGGTGAACCAGAAGGTGACACAACGGGGTATTTTGAAAGCTATACGATTGCCACGAGTAATGAAATGAAAGGAAGCTTCACAGCTCCCTTTGCCGGTTCACACGGTTGGTACTGGAAAAATAAAACAGATAACCCAATTGCCGTACAGCTCCTTGTTAAGGGTGAATATGAAGTGATTGGCTTAAAATAATAAACGGCATAATTAAACACATGGTAAAAGTAAAAACCAGGAGAGAAAAGTAATGAATCGATTAATTACAACAGCGTTAATCTGCATTGCATTAGTGAGTGTAGGGGCGTTGGCGCACAGTGGCCATGACCTTATTAATGACCAAAAAGCAATGAATATTGCTGCCAAGTCAATCAAGAAAATGACTTTTAAGGATTATGGGTTTGAAGTTGGTAAACTTGATGCTTCATGGAAAGAGGTAGCAAACGATAAGCTCTCAATAGTCCATGTTGAAGAGGGCTATTATGTTGTCAAAGCAGAAAATAACCAAAATGAGAAAAATATCTTCTTTAAGATAGCTAAGACTGGCGAATTGTTAGATGTGAAGTCCAATCATGATTTTGAATAGCTGAAAGCCATCAGCGTGTAATATAAATGAGCCACTCTGATAACTTGCTGTGCAATTCATCTATCAATAAACATGACCTTAATTTAGATAAGTGTAACGGGGCTACTTTCAGGTATACAGTGGAGAGGTGGGGAGCAATACATTTCAATATTTTTATTGAAAATGATGTTTTTACCTTGTTTTCATTTCATGCATAGATAATAAATAAGCCAAAAAGTGGCAGAAAACGTATCCTCAATTTGGTTTTTATTTAGAGTGGGATTGAACTGCTACCATAATATCAAATATAGGAAGATGAAGGCAGTGAGGCATATTGCAAGTATGTGACCTATTAAAAAGTAAGTGACTGAACTTTAGAGTACAAAAGTCTCAAGTGAGCGTTCAAGAGACAATAACTCACTTTTGGACAAAAAATTTTTAGACCGTCGGATGTATTGGCGAATTTCGCGTAAACATTTCTATGGGCTAACGCCAGCTTAACAGGCGCGAAAAAGCTTGGCTACAATTAGGAACGAAGTGACGCAAACCAAGATTTTTGCGTCTTTGTTGAAGCGATTGTTAGCCATCATTTTCAGAGAGCCATTTATCAAAAGCTTCTTTAGAAACATTTGTTAAGAATGAAGAGTATTTTTCTTTATCATTCAAATACAAGCAATGTCTAATTATGGTGAAAGGATTTAAGCTCTCTTTAGATTCGCCTTGGCTCTCGAAGTATATTTGATACTGCTTAACTTTTGAAATTGTCGCTTTCATATATTCATTGAAATCAGTGCGAGTGATCTCCGGTTCAATCGCTACAATTTCCTCAGTAAAACCATCTACCTTGAAATCTTCGAACTCATAATCTTTAAAGAAGTGTTTTGCAATTTTCAAAAATCCAAAAGCATTCAAACGACCATTTTTCGGTAGTTTTGTAGGTCCAACTTGCCCCTCGGGCAGCGTATGAGAATCTTCAGTTTCTTCACTCTTTGCTTTTTCAATTTCTGCTTCAGTGGCAAGCCTTATTTCTTTGAACTCTCTGTCAGCGAGTTCGAACAATGCGGCAAGCGTATTTATTCTTCTTTTTAAAAAATTCGGAATACTCTTTTTGTACTTTATTTTATGATCCAGAACACTCCATGAGTCTTGAATAATAGTTCTAATTTGAATTTCAAAATTAAAGCCTACGAAAGCTTTATATTCCGGCATTTCACGTCTGGTTTCACCAAGCTTTAAGTCTAAGTGCAAACCTTTATAACCAAATGAATCTTCGGTACTTTCGACTTGAGAAATTTTGTCTGTTTCATCAATGACAGAAAAATGTTGTGACAGGACGTTTTTAATTTTTTCAATATCGTCTTCATACAAACAGACGACTCTGAGTCCTATTAGGTCAGTAATATGGTTTTTTATCTCATACTCTGTTTTTGATTCTTCTAGCTTTTTACGGTATTTGATATTGAATTTTTTGACACATTCTTCTTTATCTTTGACTCGTCCTTCTACTTTCGAAATATAAATATTCTCAGAATGAGTTAATAATGCATCTATCAGTGTTCTAAATGAGTCAGTAGCACCTTCAAGAAGCTTAATGTTATTTGAGTAAAACTCTCTAAATTGATTTTTTTCTTTTTCGAAATCCAAAGATGCCATTTGTACTCCTTCTTGATGGCTAACAATTTTATAGTGCGCGCGTCGCGCATCTTTCTGCCGATGTCACGCTCATGTATTAATAAATCTATTCTTAACAAATAACGTAATGTATTACCAACTTTAATTTTTTATTGACGCTCAAGAGATTCAGAAAAAAGAAATTGCGCTCGTCGCTCATTTTCTTGAATATGGGAGCATAACAACTGAACTGTGTATTCATACAGTCATTTGTATTGGTGATGACATAAAAGTTGATTTATGGAGTAGAGCCAATAGCATTAGATAAATAACACTGTATCTGATCGCTTAAAGCAGACCTATAGAATATTTACGTTAACTGATAATGGGGCAAAGGTGAGTTATATTAATAACTCTTCGATGGACAAAAGTGTGCCAGCAAAGATGCGGCTTAAAAAATAAGGTGCCGTTACGCAAACACTCTTAAGCGGTGTCTATCTGGGTCTAATGCAACAAAGTTAACTCCATATACAGACTCTTCGCGTTCCTGAGCAAATTCCACACCTAGTTGCTTCCACTGCTTGAACAAGTTATCTAGATCGGCGCGGCTCGTTGCAGGGATTGAAAGTTCGGTACCACCGCCTCTAACTGAGCTACTTGGCGTAAGTGCATTAACTTGTTTTAGAGTAATATTCACATTTTCAGCAAACTCTAATACTGCAAAAGTTGGCGATAAAAGCTTTGGCTGACATTCAAATGCTTCCTCATAAAAAGCCATGCTAAGTTGGATGTTTTCTACGTAAAGAACTATAGAGTCAATAGCGAACATATTAATATACCTGCATTTGTTGAATACTAAATTAAGTATAAACAAAAGCACTGACAGTTTTTGTCAGTAGAAAAAATGCTTATGCTCGATTCCCTCTAAAGCCTCCCACTCAGTTAGCAATTCATTGCGAGAACGTTCGTATCGAGAATTAAGTTGAGAAAAAGAGTGAATTTTATCCACCCGGAAGTTACGGTAATCGCTTCGTGTTTCGCACCATGCAACCAAAATATTGTATTGCTCAAACATACCTATAAGTATTGGCCACACAACCCTTTTTCTGATAACCCCTTTGGCATCTTCATAAACAATTTCAGCTTTATGCGCTTTTTGAATTGTTGCTTTCAACTCTGTTAGCGAGATCATTAGCTTCCGAACTTTGAGAGCTGAAGCAACTCTAACGACACTCTCAGTACGCTTAGCTCTGTGCTCAGAAGGTAACACTGCTGAGATTTTAGCAAGCGCATCAATGGCAGCCTCGCTAAATTCTCCGTTAGCTTGCTTCGCCACCCATTCTGCCCCTAATCTGAGGGCTTCAAGCTCTTCAAAGCTAAACATCATTGGTGGTAAATCAAAGCTCGGCTTTAAGATATAACCCAGACCAGCTTCTCCTTCGAGATCTGCTCCTTGAGCTTGTAAAGTGACAATATCACGATAGATAGTCCTAACACTTACATTAAGCTGACTAGCCAGTTTCTCAGCTGAGATTGGGTATTTATAGCGTCGTAGTAGTTGAAGAAGATCTAGAAGGCGTTGACTTCGGGACATTGCAAAAACTCATAAAATAAAGAATATGCCTAATGTACTAAAAGAGAATCAACTGATCATTCAATTAAAAGATGTGTGACGACTTAATAATTAAATAATCTACCGTCTTGACTCTCGAAACTTGATGTATGGAATCCACGATCCCCACTAAGCCTATACTTAGTGAAAAACAATAGAGGATTCTGATATGTTGAACCAAAATGTAATAGCCATTGACCTA
>MDTG01045798.1_pt1 | contig 26556 bp, 17 predicted proteins | sample 811421 | NCBI WGS metagenome assembly MDTG01 (sample SAMN05326645, study PRJNA326480) | marine metagenome | isolation source: seawater | place: Pacific Ocean: South East | collected 2011
CTCCTGCTTTTTCTTGTCTTGTCTCCTAAAAAAACCTCCAAAAACTCCCCTCTTTTCTCTCAAAAAGCGTTTCGTTTCATCTTTGAAAGAAAAAGAAAAATCCAATTCTTCAATCTCTCTCCGTCTTCGCGCTCAAAGTGCTGTTGTCGGTGCCCGTCCGTCGTGCCGTCGAAGCGAAAGGCATCACGAAATGCGGAGAACAACGAGTGGAAATGTGAACAGAGGCTCCTCGGACTGGTTCTTACATCGACGCAAGAGCAACTCGCAATTCACTTCGCAAGAAGAATTGACAACAGACGAAGAATTATTGGCAGAGGAAATGCAGAAAGAGAGAGGGTCGGAGACGACATCGCCGGTGTTACCGGCAGATATTCAGACCATATCGAGATCTTTACATCTGCGTACTAAGAATAACGATACGAGTAGTATTACTACTACCAGTGCTACAAATAACGAGAACAACGGAGAAGAAAAGAAACCGAACAAGGACAGAAATTACTTTTGGAGGGAATACGTTTTAGCTGAGCTGGGATTAGCACCATCGAACAGAGAAAACGACGAGAAAAGCAATGCAGAATTGGCAAACGCTCGACAAAGAGTGTTTGATTTGCTCTGGCACTTGCCGAGAGAGTTGGAGCGCTTGTGTTTTTACGGATGTTTATTGTGTGGGGATGCGATTTTGGGCATCTTGACTTCACTTCCAGTGCGAGTGTTCGTGTTGACATCCCGAGGTTTATTCGCGCTTATTTCGAGTTACTTTTTCAATCCTGCGAAATACGCCGCAGCTGTTGGACTAAGAAAGAAAATGGATGCTTCTTCGCCGGATGTTGACGGCAATGGTGATCCACCATCACCAATGACACGCCGACGGTCGTGGGCAAAACATCCTCTCGCACGTGAGCAACTGTGCGATTTACTCTGGCTTTCCATGCTCGCCGCGGCTGTATTTTTAAGCTATTCCTTGGATGTTTCCGTTTTGTATCATTACGTTAGAGGACAAGAAGTCATAAAACTGTATATGGCAGCATCTGTGTTAGAGTGCTTTGATAAATTATGTTGCTCATTCAATGGCAATGTTTTAGACGCATTGACTCACTCGGTGGATAAAATTGTTGACACCGCCCAGCACAAGTTTTCGAGGAGATGGGACGTTTTCATCTGTATTTTACAGCTTATCGTGGACGTGATCTTATCTACGTTCGCCACGGCTTCGCACACGTTTGTTTTGTTGCTCCACGCGGTGACTTTGTCCGTAGCCATGAATTCACACACCAACGCGATGTTGTTAGTTTTGATTTCCAATAACTTTTCAGAAATGAAAGGCCACGTTTTCAAAAAGCAAGACGAGGCGAAGTTATTTGGAGTGACGAGATTGGATATTATTGAACGTGTGCATTTGACCGTGTGTTTACTCTTTGTCGCCGCGCAAAGAATAATCGCCGCTGGGTCTATCTCAGGTGGTTTGACTAAAAAATTTGCCACCGACTGCGTCTTAGTCTTGGGAAGTGAAGTCTTCGTGGATATCGTCAAGCACTCGTTCATGGCAAAGTTCAACAGCTTACGACCGGTGACGTATAGACGTTATTTCAGACAGTTCTGTAGAGAACACGTCAAGTTGGCGCAGTCTTACAAAATTCACCGAGTTGTTGGTTTTGTCCCTCTCGCTCCGGCAGCTTTATTATTGCGTTGTGTGCCGCAGTTGTATGAAACCTTACGAATTGGGGATCCATATCGATCGTGCGACTCAAAAGATGAGGCAACGTACACAACAACAGAGTCTTTGGCAGCGAGTGTGTTAGGATTTTTTATTTTAGTGGTCGTAAAACTATTATTTGGTGTGTTGTTGCATCACTGGGGCGTCCGAATGTTGACGACTGAAATTAACGAGAAAAAACGCAAACTCCAGGAAGGAAAGAAAGATGTGGGCGAAGGTGAAGACGAAGCACCAATATTGAGTGATAGAAAAGTAATGAGCATTGAAAAAATGATGGCCGACAACGACGCTTTATTGACGCCGAATTTCAAGGTTGCAATGTAGGAGGTAAAAGATAGATATGTAGGTAGGTACAGGTGGTACCATAGTGGTACAATATAGTAGCATAGTTGAGAACAATTTTTGTAAAACCATACGTAAATAAATGTATTTTCTTCTTAATTTCAATGTGTGCTTCTATTTACCATCAACCACCTCCTTTTCAGGAGATGAATCTTCAACGGAGATAGTTTGAGACCATTCTTCGGGGGATGCCCCGAGCTCTTCTGCCAAGCTGCGCCATACGCTCAAAGTTCTTTCTGCTTGAGCAACCTGCACTCGCGCTAATCCCAAAAGCATCTGTTCAAATTCTTCGACGCGCTCCTTCTCTGTTCTCGCGAACTCGTTCGCTTGTCTCGCGCGGATACAATCGTATTCTCTTTTTGCATTTTCTGCTAATCTGTTCGTTACTTCGAGTTCTCGCTTCAACTGTTCTATTTTCACATGTTTTGTGATATCAGGAGCGAGTTTGCTAATTCTGTTCGTTAGTCTTTCTTGATCCGAGAGCAAAGTCTGTAGCGATAACAATGTGTCCGCTCTGAGCTGTGTGGCTCTACGTACCGACGGCATCAAGTTCAAATGCGCGTGCAAAGGATCCATTGCTTTAGCTAATTGTACAGTAGCAGCGCGTGCAATACGAGAGGCACGAACGGAGGCGTTGCCGACTTTGCGGAAAAACTGAGCGGCAGTCGCTAATCGTGTGCCCGGCTCAGAATACCGGCCGGAGATTCCCGAAGCTTCTTCTTCAACCCGGGCGAATTTCATGCATTCTAATCCAAAGGCGCCCAACGAATCGGCAAATTTTTCTTCTCGTTGCAATATTTTCTCCGTTTTTACGCTCAGACCGCACAATTCAGTTTCCAACTTTGTCGATTTCTCTTTGTCCACCAAAAATTTTGCATCTTCTTCGACGATTTTCGGCTTTGTGGCTTCGATTCCAAATGCCCCTCCGACCGCAGCGACAGCCGACGAAGTTACCATTGATTGACGAAGCTCTCGAAAGAATTTGCCAACTGAAGATCGGTTTGGCGTTGCCGGAGAAGTCGCGGTTGGAGATGTCATCATAGACGAAGTCGATACGTTTTGCTGTGCACTCCCTCTGTTGGCAGCTCCTCCCGGAGAAGCAGGATTGATCCCTCCAATCGGAGAAGAAGCCATCATGTGACTGCCTGGCGCAAATTGCATGCTTGGTGTTGGTGCTTGAACCGTTTGATGATGATGTTGTTGTTGTTGCTGCTGCTGCTGCTGCTGTTCTTGGTGTTGGTAACCCGCAGGAGAAGACATCATCGTTGAAGATGCCGCAGCGGGAACGGCCAGGGCGTGCCACTCTCGCGATTGTAGTAAATCTTGCTGCGTCAAAAACACTTTTAATGCCATAGATACGCGCAACGATGGGTGTTTGATCAACTTTTCGAGGTAATTTTGTAACATGAGTTTTCGCGCTTGCACGAACGCTTCGTCGCCGAGTCTTTTTATCGATTTCTCAGGTCTCGGTGGAATGAAATATCCTCGATGTGATTCCAATAATCGATCGTGTAACTGCACAAAATCCGAAAACCGTCGCCAAACTATCGCTTCTTTTTGCATAAACTTATCTGAATTTGTTTTAAAATTAATCTTATAGCGCGTCACTTTCTTTGAAAGCCCAGCACCACCTTGTTCATTGAATTCCGGTTCCGTTTTTGCCTCGGAGATGTACGCGACGAGCTCAGTTTTCTTTTCATCGCCGAGACTGACTAAAGTTTCATCTTTGGCTGGATCGTAAGGAGGATAAAATTGGAATGACGGCGAAAGCGCACCGCTTAATTCGTGCCTATTGAACGTTTGCTGAGGTAATGGTGGTGGCGGCGGCGCTGTTTGATAATACTGTTCTTGTTGTTGTTGTTGTTGTTGTTGTTGTTGCATCGAAGATGCTTCAAACGTCTGCTCGGCGCGCATCATTGCTGGTGCTGATGAATTCATCATCATGGAATTTCCTGGCTGAATTGCTGGATTTGCATACATTACCGAGTCTTGGTATGAAGGAGGAGGTGGTTCACTTGTTTTTGGCGCTTGCGCTGCTACTGGTTTATTGAACGGTGAATCAAACTGTTCGGTGACACCGTGTTGCTGTTGTTGAGTGTTTTCATCATCGTCGCCTAATTGGATTTCTACAATTTCGTCTTCCACTTGTTTCCTGTCACCGTTTTTATTTCCGTACTGCAATTCTAACCCTTCTTCCGATGATTTATCGTTGGTAGTAGCAGTTGTTGTTGTTGTTGTTGTCGTTATCGTTCTCCTATCCTCTTCTTCCTTCTTCTGAGCCGAGGACGCCAACTCTCGTTCTCGCAACACAGCCGCTTTACTTCCCGGAATAATCGTCTCAAACGCTGCTAATGGCGAAGCCATACCATCGTCCCCACCCCCTCCGTGAAATGAATACGACGTTTGTTCGTGATAACTGGCCATTTGTGACATTGGACCATCATTTTTGGACGAAAGAAACGAAGACATCACGTTGGTCGTTGCCGAGTCTTCGTCCTCGTCCTCGTCACCAAAGAAACTCTTCTTCTTGTTTTTCACTTCTTCGCCGACCGCCTTGTTAATCTTCCCTTTTTCTATCTGAACGTTGTCGTCGTCGTCGTCGTCGTCCCACAAAGACGTCTTCTTCGCCGACGAAAGAGTTTTATTACTTTCACTCTTCTTGTCACCAATTATTCTCTCCTCCTCGTCGGTTGGATTCGACGGAGTCGCTTCATCATCTTCTCCTTTATTTTCGATTGGCGCGAGATCGTCCTCGTCGCCACCAAAAGGATTCTCGTCCATCGCGTTCTTCTCCTTCTTCTCCTTCTTCTTCGTTCAAAACAAAACCGCGCCGGTTACCGCGCGTGATGCGTATCGATGATGAGGGCGCGCGCGCGACTTTGACTCGATTTTTTTTTAAGTTTGTTAGACGTTCGTTTCTTCTTTTTGTGATACGCGAAGAGACATGCATTTTTTTTTCGTTTCCCCGTTTCTTTTTTCTTTCTTCGAGTGTCGAGCATCGAGGGGCTTTCCTCTGCGCCCTAAAAAAGCACCCACCTTCCTTTTTTCGGCCGGGGTCTCTTCTCTCTCTCTCTTCTACTTTTTTTTTGTTGGACGTTGGACGAATGAAAAATTTGGGTGTGTGTGTTTTGTTGTCGAACCCACTCAAAAGCGTGAAAAGTCGCCAAGGTCACTTGTACCGACCAAAAAAAAAGAATCTGCTGTTAAATTAATTCTCCCTCTCTCCTACCAATAAATTGGACGCGAGAGGAGCGAGAGGGGTCTTTTATTGTCGTCCGTCCGTGAAAAGGTAAAGGGACGAAAGCATCATGCCGCCGCAACTGTTAACGCCTCGGCACCGGTTGCGGCGGAGGTCTTCCTCGTTGAAGATTCAAAGACGAACGCAGTTTTTTATTTTCCTGCTCGTGGCTTTTGGAGTCAGGAATTTCTTGCCAGGTTTCTTACACGTGTTCACGGGAATGTATAAAGCGCACGGACGAAGATATCTCGGAGGCTACATCGAAAGGCCAGTACCGTGTCATCCAAAACAGTTGGCGCCGGGATATTTACTAGACAAACCAGAAATATTGCCTAACTTGGACGATCCCGATTTATCTAATCTGCCAGGCGAACGAGTCAACCATCCAAAAGTTGGTATCATTGTTATTTGCGATGGAAACGTGCACTCGATTTGCGCGAGTTCTGTCGCGAATAAGCAGGCGTACGCGGATAGACATGGGTACGATATGATATACGACGAGAAAATTGTAGACGCGAGTCGTCCAGCGTCTTGGAGTAAGATATTAGCCATGCGAAAGTATCTACCAAAGTATGACTTTTTGTTATACATGGACGTGGATACGATTATAAGTAACTTTGACGTGCGATTAGAAGACATTGTCGATTACGAGTACGATCAAATATTAGCGGCGGATAAAAACGGTCTGAATTGTGGAGTGTGGATGATTAGAAATACCGAGTGGAGTTTGTGGTTCTTGGACGAAATGTGGTCCCAATCGCAACTCGTCGGCGCGGCACCGTGGCAAATGTTGTTTCACTTCGAGCAAAGAGCGTTTCATTATTTGTACCAGACAAACATATGGAGGCAAAAAGTTGGAGGCGAACAGTTCGAGAAAGCGAACACGGTGAGAGCGAGGACAAAAGTTGTGAACTCGTGCGTATTTAATTCTCAACTGGCGTTTTACGAGGACGGGGATTTTTTAATCCACTTAGCCGGTTTGAAAGGCGTGTACAAGTGCTTGACGTTTCGGAGGTATTATAAAAACACGTTGAAAAGTTTAGAAAAATACGGGAGTTTATCGGTCGAAGCGGATGCACCACCGCCGAGTTTTCGCGAGTGCTTCTTCGGGAACACCTGAGAAGACCTGGTGTGTGTATGTATATAGTAGGGATTATAGTGCATTGACATAGTTTTAGATTTTGAATAGAATAGCATGCGAGCACAAAAGTAAAAAAACACGCAAACAATTCTCAATGATCCGTTACAATTTAGTTTCCTTCTTGCTTCAATACTAAGAAAAGATAAAACAAATAAAGATGGCAGACACGGTCACGCAACTCCAAGATCAAGTCAATCAAATGGCCATGCTCATGTTCAACTCCATTGGAATGTTGCAGAGAGACGCGCTCCCGGCTGAAAGAGTAAACACGACGAACGCTTTGAGCGATTCCATTCCTCCTCAAATCGAGATACAAAATCAACAAATAAAAAAAGGCGTCACGAAAGAACAGATTGAAGAGATAACGAAACAACTCGTCGAGTGCTCGAAAGTTATCGATATGTTAGCAGAACAACTGCCGGACGCGGAAGGCACCCCGGCGGAGCAACTTAAACGGATAGAAGAATTGCAAGAGGAGCACGAGAAAATTTCCAAAGAATTGCAAAAGGAATTGGAGAGAGCTAAAGAGAAACTGGACGAAGTGAACGCAGAGTTTGAACAATTAGCGGACGAGGAGTTAATGTTGGTAAAAGATGGAGAAGGAGGAGCAAAGAAGAAGAAGAAGTAGTAAGTATAGAGCGATATAAATGCATGGAAGAAAATAGAATAGAGAGAGTGTGTGTGTGTGTGTGTGTGTGTGCGCGTGGAGCGGAGTGAGACACGGCAGCGCAAGAACACGCAGGTTTCGAAAGTTTCCTAGTTAGTACCTAATATAGCGTAGAATTACAGAACCTAATAAATAATTCATTTTAACAAAGAATTGACGGCTTTCTCGATCTCTTTCTCGCTCATGCCGTTCAAAGCCACGCTTCTTTCCTCTCCAAAGTCTGTTCACGATTTTATTATTATTTGTTGAAAAGGAAAGAGGTTAGTGTGAAGTCCTCGAGCACGGGAAGAAAGGCAGGTCTCGATCTCTCTTCCTCTACTTCTTCTTCTTCAAGGATGGACACAAATACAAACGGACAAACGAATAATAAAAACAACATCTTACCGTATCTTGCGAACAGTTTCGGCTCCACCCCGTGCGCTTCTCTGATCAACACCGGCGTCGTCGGACTCGCCGCTTTTAACTTTTCGTACGATTTTAAGAGGAAATTTCTCGCCCCTTCCGAATGTTTGGACGTTTGACACAAGTGAAAGCGCAACTCGTGCACCGCTTTGAGACCTGCGAACGCTTTCGACATTATTTGCGCGCTCGCGTGAGAGAGTGAGTGTGAGTTCTTCCTGATGTGTTGTTGTTGTTGTTGTTGTTGCTTTGTTCGTATCGCTACGCGTGTCTCTGCTTACACAGGGGAGAAAGGGAGAGGGAAGAAGTTTTTGCTGTTTTTGCGAAGTTTTGTGTCATAAGTGTTTCGCGAAGAAGAGCGAAGAGGGACAGGACAGAGGTCTCGACCGGCGTCCCTTTCTTTGGAGGAGCAAAAACCAAAAAAAAAAAGAGAGAAGAGCATCGCAGGCTTCGTAAATCTTCAGAATAGATACGCATAGAGGATTCAAGATGTCAACTTCTTGCACCTTACGAACGAGGAAATTCATGTCCAACCGCTTATTGAAGCGCAGACAATTCGTAAGTGTTCGCGTCGTTTTGATTTTTCCGTCTTTTTCGAAAGCATCTCTCCGGCCGCTCGAAAAATCTTCCTCAAGGGCGGTTTCTGAAATTTCGGCTGTCGAATCGCGCGGGAATAGGAGCACTTGCGAAGTGTTTAATCCAAATGTGTCGCTCTTACTGACGCTTATATTCTTTTTCACAACAGATTCTCGATGTTCTTCACCCAGGACGCGCGAATGTCCCGAAGGTACGCGCACAATTTCGTAGATTTGTTTCTTTTCGGAGACCTAGTACAACAAATTGTTTTGGGTTGCGATGTTTCACCTCATCGCTCTCGCTCTCTCTTTCTCTTCTCTCTGTTGGCCTCTTTTCGTTCACGTCATCTTTTTAGACGGCGTCAACGATGTAATGCGGTAAATGGGTTTGAATTGGAAACTATATGCACACATATATATCGAAGACGATCAAAAACTCACCTTTATTCTTTCACTACTACAGTCTGAACTCAGAGAAAAGTTAGCCAAGATGTATGACATCGCCGACGCAACGCAAGTCTCGTTGTTTGGCTTCAGAACGGCATTTGGTGGTGGTAAATCTACTGGATTTGGCTTGATTTACGACGATCTCGACGCGATGAAGAAGTTTGAACCGAAACACAGATTAGTCAGAGCAGGTTTGAAGGAAGCCTCACAAAAATCGAGAAAGCAAATCAAGGAGAAGAAGAACAGACTCAAGAAGGTGCGCGGCACGAAGAAGTCCAAGACGATGTAAGTTAGGTAGATTTGTATTGGGGAAGAGAGTGATAATAGAGGAGCGCGGACGTACAATGTGTAGCCAAATTATTTGTAAGTTTCGCCTTTTACTTTCATTAAAAGAAAACAAAAGTGTTTCGCATTCGCCTTCGTATATTGTTATTATTTGTACCTTAATTTAAAACGCAAACCCGCCCATTTCTGCCGCTCTTTCCTTCTCAAACGTTTCAAAATATTGATAGATGATGGTCACCGCCAACAAAATACCCGTACCGCTTCCAATTGCACCCATAAAATCTGCAATAATCGTCAACATCCCGATGCACATACCCCCAAACGCTGCCGCCGTCGGGATGTATCTGTTCAACTCTCTTTGTAAACTCGACTCACGATGACCCGTCATAAACATTTGTTGTTGCTTCAACTGTTTCGCAACGTCGCGAGCGGACGATCCAGAGACTTCGATCCAAGTCTTGGAAAACAACGCGCACGCGGAGAGCATGAAGGTGAGATAAAATACCGCGTGTAATGGATTCGCCGCAATATCTGCCAAGGATGTCGGCGGCGAAATATAATACACCAACCCACCGACTGGCATTAATTGACCAGAACCTTCCGAAGACTCTTGCCATCTCCCCAACAATTGGACGAGGAAGTTACCTCCGTATCTTTTGTACAACAACTGCGAGATGAAGTACATGTTGGAAACCAAAGCAGATTGGAGGATGATTGGCATGTTCGACGTGTAGAACAATTTGATCGGGTAGTTCGACACCATCCCACGGTTACGCTTCGATCGAACCGGTAAATCTACGCGAAACCCTTGGAAATAAATCACGCCGAGAAAAATCAAAACAGTGGACATCAAGTTTGTGATGTTTGGTAAGTTTTGACGGTAAAACGCTTCTTTCAACGCTCTCACTTTGTCCGTTCTCGTGAGCAACAAGTGAAACATGGCGATGACTGCGCCTTCAAATTCAGTTCCTCTGCCACTATTAATAGTCGTCGGCGAGAATGCTTTCCAGATGATGGATTCGCACTGGTTCGTCGCGATGAACAACGAAATACCTGAACCCAAACCATAGCCTTTTTGCAACAAGTCATCCAAGCAAATAACAATCAAACCAGCCATAAACAACTGCAAGACGATCAAAAACGCGTTGCCCATACCCATATCGCGAACGTCTCCGTAAATACCCGAGGCTACGTAAGCCACGGCTTCACCAATGGTAATTAAAATCCCGAGCAGTTTTTGCGCGCCGTCCAACAAAGCTCTGTCCTCTTTCAAGGAATGATCGACATCGATAATTTTACTCCCCGTCAACAGCTGCATGACTAAACCCGAGGTAATAATCGGCGATATCCCCAACTCCATGGTTGTTCCTCTGTTCGAGGCCATAATAACTCGGGCCCAATACAATGGATCCGCTCCGCTCGTGTTTGAAATCCCATATAAAGGCAATTGCGAACACACTAAAAACACAAACAACGCGACCGTTGTGTACAAGACCTTCTCTCTGAAAGGAATCTTTCTGTCCGCTTGTTTCACCTCTGGGAGGAACGGAAGAAACGGTTTGACTAAATTCAGCAATCGAAAGTTGGAAGACATCTTTATATGTGCGCGCGTGTATCGATATTAATGGGGAGAAGGAAGAAGTAGGGAGGGGAAAATGTAAGGAATCGATCCGAAATGAATCGTCCTCCGATTGTTTAGATTGATTGCTTGATTTCCGTTTTTTTTTGCCTTTTTTTTCTCCTTCCTGTTCCGGCATTCGGGCAAACCGGGAGCGTTTTTTTCTCATACGAATGCTGAAGCCTAAATTTCGCCCAGAAAAGAATTCCCCTTCTGTCTTCGCATAAAAACGACAACACCAACATTACTTATTTATTATCATTTATTATTCGCGCGAAGAGAATGAGCGGCGGGAACTCCTTCTCCGACAGAGGAGGAGGAGGAGGAGGAGGACAAGAAGAAGAAGAAGAAGAAGAAGAAATCCTGCTGGTGAAAGAGTCCGCGGAGAAGTGCAAAAAGTGCGAACGGAACGTGCTCTCGAACATAGATGTGTTCAACTCGAAATTTTGTCAAACAACCGTCTCCGACAACATAATCGTAGAAGAAGGAGAAGCCGCTTTAGAGCGCGCTCGGAAATCCGTCCAGACTTTGAAAGGAATGGTTCAGGATTTAGAATCTGTAGCGGAAGACGCGTTGATGAACGTAGGAATGAACGTGAATAGCAGCAGGAGCAACGACAAAAACGAAGAGAAGATTAGAAACATAGTGCGAGAACGAAAGTTTGCCATGAAAAGAGTCCAAGGCTTATTTCGCGAAGCGCAAGCGAGGAAACAACGGAGAGACATGGAAGATGAGACGAAAAAGCGAGAGGAGTTGTTGCTTCGCAAACAAAAACGCCGGCAATTGCGGGCGGGAGAACTTCCGGATAGCGAAGAAACATCCATTCAAGTGGCGAAAGACTCCACGGATGCATTGCGCCGAGCGAGACAGATGATGCACCAAGAACTCGAGAAAGGGGAAACGACTCTGATGCAAATGAGCGAGAGTAGTAACACGATGAAAAAAACGGACTTGGAGTACGACACCCAGGCAGGAACGTTGAAAGATGGAACGCAACTCATTCAGACATTGGAAAAGCAGGCAAAGAAGGAGCGGATCATTTTATGGTTCGGCTTTTTCTGTTTCGTGACGGCGTGTTTGCACGTGGTTTTAAAACGGACGCCAGTTTTAGCGCGGTTTCACCCGCGAGTATATTTTTCGAAATCGAGTGATAGTGGTAATCACGAGGAGATTGATATCGACGAGAAAAATAGTCATCGTCAAAGGAGCAGCGATAGCGATAACCAGCAGAATCAGAACGAGAATCTGCCACCGCCGAGACGCGAAGAGTACGCGTATAAAGCGACGATGAGCAACAAGTATAATCAAAATGATGAGTTGTAATGATACTCATCTAGGAGTAATACTAGTTTTAAATAGTTCACGTAGTGTAGAAGTTTAGTTTTACAACAAAAGTTGGTACGCATCCGAAAATAAAATTCTCTCTATTTTCTCTACTTCTGTTTCGGCGGCGCAGGTCTCGTCCTTCTTCTCGGCGCATTTGCTTCTATGATTTTTTTCTTCCTTTCAGCTTCTTGCGCCGCGTCGAGCTTTTCGTTACTCGCGAACGGATGATTCGCAGGAATTTCCACCGTTTCCAACTCTTTGGCTAAATTTGCGTCGCCGGCTCTCGAGGCTCTTCGTCGTTCTCTCGCAGCCATGATTTGCTGTTCCGTAAGTTCCGGCATATCCACCGTTCTAACTGTTTTCATCATTCCTTTAAAGAACTTCTCCTCGTCCACTTCTCGATTTTCGTCCAACATCCCTCTCTCTTCCAATCGTCCCATCGAACCTCTTTTATAGTTTCTCCCGCCAAAACGCATCTTAACGATCGCCAGAGACGCGAGAACAATCCCAATCGTTCGCTCGTTCCCACTCACCATCGCGTCCACTTTCGCCGGTAATTTCGGTTTTGGGACTTCCACGCCAACGATTGGGATTTTGACCTTGTCTGCTTGCGCTGAAGACAACCCCTCCTTCACTTTTCCTCGTCGTCCTGCTTCGGCCGTAAAAGACCATTTTTTCCCTGTCGATCGGCGTTTCGTCGTCGCGTTTCTATTATTATTACTACTGCTGCTGACATTTCTCCCACCGCGAGGTGGCGGCGGCGCGGAAATGAACGCAGAAGAGGAGAAAGAGAGAAGGGATGGCGATGATTGCGGTATCATTCTTTCTTCGTCGTACTCGTTCCTCTCAGAAAGATGCGCGTCTCCAAAAGCTGCTCTCTGTCTTTCGTTTGTGGGGGAAGAGAAAGAAAGAATTTTTGGGTGTGTTTTGTTGGGGTGTAAAATCTCTGTGTCGTGTGTTGGACCCACCCCGACGATCGGTTTTCTCGCTTTTTCTTGTTCCTTCTTCGAGAGAGGTCGGCATAAAATAAAAATTATTAATACTCTTCATCATCATAACATCTTCATCTTCTTCTTCTTCTTCTTCTTCTTCTTCGTGGAAGAGAGAAAGAGAAAGCAAGAGAGAGCGAGAGGGTGTGCGCGCGTGCGCGCGTGTCGAGTCGCTCGTGCGGTATAGAACGCGGAGATAGATAGCTCGAGTAGACGTAGAGAAAGGAAAGCGTTATTTTTTTGCGTGTGCCGCTTTTCTGGTTAAAAACCGATCCAAGAGAGAGAGAGAGAGAGAGAGACAGGAGGACGATTTTTCGAGCTCGTAAACATGTCCCCCTACCGTCGTCCAGACGTGGCGGAGAGGACTTTGTGGGTGGAAACCGCGGAGAAAGGGGAGCGCGGTGTCATCTTTTCCAAGTTTGGGAACGAGAAACTCCAGAAGACGGGCGCAGTTCAGGAGGGTTGCGACGAAATCGATCGACAGCAAAAGCAGCAGCAGCAGCAGTCGCTCTCTGACAGACCAAAAAAAGGTGGCCCCGCCAAAAAGTCAAAAGAAGACAACGTTTGGTCGACGACGACTCTGGATGCCGCTGGCGGCGAGGGCGAGGGTGCTTTCGAACGCGTCTCAAAATCCGAGAGCACCCCGACGGAGAAAGGAAACGCCGCGAGAAGAAGACGCAACAAGCACGAGCAAGGGAAGAAGAGTCCGTCGTCGGTGTTCGCATCCGCGAATATATCTTCGTCGTCTGAATCGTCCGAATCGTTAGGAGATGGAGAAGACGAGGACACCGTCCAAAAAGTCGCTGACTCGACAAAATTTAGAAAAGAGGAAGGAAAAATATCGCACCAAAAATATAGCAAAAATACTTTGACGACGGGGAAGACAGAAGTAGAAGAAAATGAAAATGAAAACGAGGCCGAGAAGACGAAAAGGCAGTCCATAGCAGACGTCGGGAAGGAAAAAGAGCGCGAGTTCCGACGGCAGAAAGTACTCGAACGCGTGCAACGAGTGGCTGAAATTTTAGCGCTCACTCCGACGACGAGGACGACGGCGCCAACACTAAAAGAAGATGGAAATATAAATGAAGAAATCGAGGATGATTTTTTAGCAGAAAAGGAACAAGAACGCGTGGCATTATCCTTGATAGACGAAGAAGACAATGAGACCGAGTTGTACTCGAAAGTAGCTGCGTTACGTCTCCAACTTCGTCGGTATAAAGAACTCGCCAGCGCGGCGCAAAAACGAAACGAAGAGTGGGAAACTGAACGCCTCGAACTTACGAAAGAAACGAACGAATTAAAAATTGAACGATTCAAACTGAAAAGTTGTTTAGATGTGCTCAGCGCTCAGCAGCAAGTGCAAGAGTCCGTTGAGTCTTCGCCCTCAAATTGCGACCGGGAGGAGGAGGAAGAAGAAGAAAACAGTAATACGAGTGAAAAGGCGAGGAAGGCAAAAGCAATGTCTGTGATGAAGAACGAGGTGCTCGAGAATGCGACGTTAGAGATGGAAAATGCAGCAAAAGCAAATGTTACTGCTAACAACCGATCTGTACAGGCGATGCGAGAAGCTCAACGACTCGAAGATGAACTCTTAGCTTACAAAGAATCATCTCGCGAAGAAATTGAAGCTCTTATGATTGAAGCCAGTCGGTCACGAATCCGAGCGAGAGAATTTAAGCGTGAACTCGAAAACTCCGAGGAAAAGTTTACAACCATCGAGAAGGAGCTGAGAGCGAAGCTGACGGAAACGTCGGAAGAACACGAAATGGTAATGGACGAAAAGGATAAGAGAATGCAAACTTTACGTCTGAGGCTTGAAGAAATGGAGAAACGCAACACGTTTTTGGAATCTAAAAATGAGGAACTCGAAACTGCGTTGGAAAACGACGCTGGTGCATATTACGGCGCGCAACTCAGAAAAGTGCGAGAAGCGCACGAAGAGATGTTATCAAGAGAACAAGTAAAGTTGGAGAGAGTTAAAGAAGACCTCCGCATTGAGAAGGAAAAAGCGGCTGAAAATAGAAACGAGTTTGAGAACATCAAACGTGCACTCGCATTTCGAACATCGGAAAATGAAAAAGACGATACGGCGGCGTGGTCGAACGCCCTCGGATTGAACGATATGAATAACGATAACGCGACGTCATCATCGCCGTCTCCATCTTCTCCGTCTTCTGCGATGTCTTCGCCTACATGTTCTGTTGCAGCCACGGTAGCTTCGGCTATGAAGAAACTCCAAATGAGGCAACAACGCATCCAGATGCAAGACTCGCTTTTGCGCATGGCTAGGGATGAAATCAAGGAATTGAGAGATGTCAATAAGCGACTTCTCGAACGCCAAACTAGTCGATGCAACAGCACGGCGTCTCTTTATCGTTCTGATTCCGTGCAGGCGATTCCAACAGTTCCGTCATCTCGCGCCTCGAGTCGTCCCTTGTCTCGAACGAGCAGCAGAAATAATGATAATTTCAACGCTTTCGATGATCACCATATCCCAGAAGACGACGAGTTGTCTTTAGAAGCACGCGAGCTTATGAATTCACCATATTATTGTGGAGCATCTCCACACAAGAAGAATAGAGGGTCGAGTGAGAAACTTTGCAAGACTGATTCCACAGTTTCGCTCAGTTTGCGTGAGACGGCAAACGGCGACGTGAACCTCGCACCACTTGGCTCATGGGCCAGCTTTGAAGGCGCTGCAACGTTTCCGAAAAGCGATGATTGTAACCGTGGGAATGTTCATACTGGCGATGGAGATTTATCTTTGACGCATACTACAAATGCAACTTCTGAAGGAGAAGAAAAAGACGAGGAGCTTTCACGTAATTCTAGGAAGCTCCAAGCGTTTTTCGAAAAGAGAGCTAACTCTCTGTCTCGAAATTCTAGCACTTCTTCTCGCTTGACCGAACATCGAGATTATAGCACGAGCAAAGCTTTGGAAATGAGCATCAAAGAAGGCGAAGCTGTCATGCGCTCCGTGAATGTGCATGCATCGAGACGCTTTTCACGAGTCTCCTCTGATCGATATTACGACGAGAATGGCGAGTGAATTATGTTTTTCTATTAGCTTGATACATCATAGAAATCTGTTGTACACTATATACTAGCATTTTTATACGACTTAATAATCTACACGCGTCGGGTGCGCGTTTTTCAGCAACAGACTTGTCGGGGACCAACGCTGAGTGTCGCAAACTCGTGGTTCTCTTTTCGAGCTATTCCATATATCCTCAAGGTTTACAGTGGGCGAAAACGACATTGATGGATACGGTAATTTCTTTATCGTGGGTGGAGAAGCACTCGCGTTCTCCTTGAGTTCTCTTTCGTCCTCGTCGTCTGTCTCCTCCTCACCCCCCTCACTCTCGTTGTTGTATTCCTTTATTTCCGAAGCTTTCTTCTTTTTCATATTCTCCTCTGCATCAGCGTGTGGAAGATGTGGGAGAGGTTTTGCTCGCGCAACTGGTTTTGTAGTAACACCATCTGCTGACGATACTCGGCTCGGTTTCAAATTTTCGTCTAGGATTCGTGGAACTCCGTTTTCTTTGCTTGGTGCGAAGAGTCGATGAGAACCAAGGAAATGCAAACCGCAAAGCGGACCTAAATCTTCAGTTGCAGCCTGCGTGACCCATTTTTCTTCCTTTTGTTGTTTCTCTTTGCTATTGTTACTATGTTCTTTTAGACGCATAACTTGAAGTATAGACTTTTCGACGACATTGCTTTCGCTGTTTATGCCATTGGAAGAAAAGGCAACAAACTTCCCGTCTTCGCTCACAGAACAGGACTCCACATCGACAGAGTTATTGAAATTTCCTCGCAAGCGCTTTGAAACTGCGTTTTGTAAGAGCTCCACGCTCCAATCTGCATTTTTTATATCTCCTCCAACTTTGAATTGTGTACTTTTCCACACGCGAAACGTCCCTTCATTGCTCGATCCAACGAAAACTCTCGCAAAGGACAAAGGCGAAGATGAAGAGGTGTAATACTTCAAAGAAACGCATGAAATCGGCGCAACTCCGTTGTCGAGTCGACACAACATCTTCAGGCGGATATTTTCCGAATCTACGATCCATATGCGGACGATACCGTCAGCACCGCCGGATGCAACGATAATATCCCCGTCATCCTCCTCCTCTTCCTTCTTCTTTCTGACTACCGAAACGCACTTTGTGCCGCCTTCTCCATCATGCGCCCTTCGACAAGACCCGACTTTTTTACCATCTTTTATGGTGTGCACAAATAATGATCCGTCCGTCGCTCCCGAAGCAACGACATCGATTTTTGAATTTGCGTTCACTGCTAAGCACGAGACTGGACTTTCGTGTTTCCCAAACAAGTACACTTGCGAAGGCGAGTGTACTGCTTTCGTCAACTCGGCGTAAAGAATATTCTTTGAGTTTCTCTGCGCGAATACGATTTGATTGTCGTCTATGAACTCAAAGTGTGCGATATCTCTCGCATTGACGACACGTTTTTTCGTCGATATTTTCTTTTCTTCGTCTCCTTCTTCATTTTTGTCGTCGTCTTTGTCATCGTCGTAGACTTTGAGTTGATATTTTCTAACAATCGAGTTGTCGTCAAAGTCTATTTTTGAAAATCGTAGACTTCCCTTCAACCCTTCGCAGCTGACCAGGCAGGATGCGTTGTTTTCATCGCTATTAAACGGATTCATCCGTGCTAATATGGATGATGATGATGTGATATTGTTATTTCTTCTCGCAGTATTTCCTTCAGCGAATGCTCCTCCCCCTGCTCTTCTTCCGAGAAGATTTTCAAAACGTTTCGTTACGCGTTTGTTGTTTACATTTTCACCTCTCATACCACTCGTAAATAACTCTTTCTCCTCTTTGGATGGCGCGTGCGGGAGAAGATGGAATCGAATCGTCATTATTATCGGCGTGTGTGGGTGGTCTCGCGACGAAATGACATACGCGAAGAAGCGTTGTTCTTCTTTCTCTCTATCTGCTTCTGAGGAATTTTGTCTTGGAGCTCGAACTCCTCAATTGTGAAGTGTCGAACTAAACAAAATTCTTCTCTCTCTAACTAGTATTCGGTATATTATTACAAAGTAGCTATTCTATATAACATCGTTACAGTTTTTCAATTCTTCTCTTTCTTCGTGGTACTGGCGGCGTCTAAAAGCAATTTGTGTACCTCCATGTTCCCAGAACTCGCGAGTGTTTCACGAGTGAATATATCGTACTCCTTTCCAGAGAAATCGGTGAAAATGCCACCGGCTTCGGTGACAAGCAAGGCACCTGCGGCGGTGTCCCATGCATTCAAGGATTCTTCTATATAACACGATACTCTTCCACATGCTACCCAGGCTAACATTATCGCCGCACTACCGAGCATACGAATCGAGCGGACAGGATACTTGGTCAGATTGGTGGTTGTTTCGAGAAGGAACCGGCTGCTCTCTTCGGTCGGAGCGTACCCAGTGGCGACTAAACAATTCTCTATTTTCGAACAATTATCGACGGATATCTTTTGTGCGTCCATGAAAGCACCCCGACCTTTAACCGCATGAAACGTTTCGCGACGGAACGGGTCGTAAATGACAGCGACGACGACTTCTTTCGTCTCAAGCGAACATACACCGATGCTGATGGCAGAGAGTGGCATACCAGAGACAAAGTTAGTCGTGCCATCGATTGGATCTATCACCCACACATAATTGCCATTTGGGTCGTCGGCGTCCGTAGTGTTGTTATTGCTGTTGCTAGAACTTGCCATAAAAACTTCTTTGGTTGCTGTTGCGGCGGCATCAGCGCCCGGGGCGACATCTTCTTCACCAAGTATTTGGTGGTTGGGAAAGTTTGACTTGATTTTCGAGCAAATGACATCTTGCACCTCTTTGTCGTATTGCGTCAACAAATCCCTCGTGTTTATCTTAGTCTCGATAATATCCGCACCCTCAGAACCAAATTTACGCATTATGTAACCACCTGCGTTTGCGGCATGGATCGCTACTTCGAGAATCCGGTCCACCTGAAACGTTTTGGAGGTCCATTCCTTGTCTTCTCCTGTTGCAGCAGCTTTCGGAGAACAAAGGTTTCGAATTTTATTACATCTTTTTCCAAAATATCTCCGCACCTGGCGTCTTTTCGAAGATAACACGTTCAAATCGCTTCTAGAAGATGTCGTGTACAGAGACAAGGAGGAAGAGAAGGTGAACATTGTTTCCTTTTTGTTGGTGAGTGGAGAGAGAGAAAGTTTGAGGAATTTTTATTTGTTTTTCTGTTCTGTTTCTTTTCTCGAAATCGCAAATTAAATTTCTGCCACTATTACGATTTTAATAGATCCCAAAAAAGATACGAGTTACTTCAAAATAATATTTTGAGATTATATGAATCATATTTGCGTTTATTTCAATGTTTTATCAATATTTAATAAATAGTAATGGGAAAATAATATTTTATTTTATTCCCCCCAAGACTTAATATACAAATATTAATTGGAAAAATCCATATCACGAACATTTAAAGATAGTAAAACACCATTCAAAATGTTTTAAATTATTTTAAATCATATTTATGACGTATATGTGTGATTTTAAATGCTATTAGTAAAACCAACGAATTTTAATTTTCAATTAATTTTTTAATTCCCAAGGAATAGAAATCTAGAGACAATTGATTTATGACGGACATAAAATAAATGGTAAAGATCTATGGTAAAATAAAGAGTCGGGAATACCATCTTTTCGGTTATTTTTGTGAGTGAGAAAAAAAGGAATTCCTGGATTTCACCTCTCCTTCCAATCGTTCGATGTCGTCAAAATATAAGTCATTGCCGCACCTGCTTATGGTTAATGGCCTCAACGCGATCTTCTCCTCTGTTTTGGAGAAGAAGAGCGTCAAGAAGGTGAAGAAGGACAAGGACAAGAAGAAGGACAAAAATAAGAGGAAGAAGGAAAGGAAGAGGAAGAAGAAAAATGAGGGAAGGGACAAAAAGGAGAAGAAGAAGAAGCGGCGAATTGAGGAAGAACAAGAAGAACAAGAACAGAATCAAAACGAACAAGATCAAGAAGGACTGTTACAACAGATAGACGGGTATGAGATATACGAAGAAGGAGGAGAAGAAGAAGAAGAAGAAGACAGACAACAATCCAATCAAAATCGTTCTTCTCCCGTGATAAAACGGAAGGAGAGTTTGAAACGACCCACACAACCAAGAAAAAAAGCAAAGAACAAGAACAACGAAGGAGTAGAACAAGGAGAACAACAACATAGATCAAAAAATTGGAAGTGGAACGCGCATAATTTAGACGGTCAAAAGTATGGACAGTGGTCAAAAACGGAAGAAACGGCGTTGCAGAATGCCCTGAAAACGTGGTGCAGAAAAAATGGGCATCTCGATATGTTCACTCGGAAAGACTACTCGTTCCTGTTGCGAGACCGGAACCAGGATCGAGGTGAACTAGATAAAGCTTTATACTACGAAATTAGCGCCGAAATGAAAACGAGAAATCCGCAACAGTGCTACGAGCGCGTCCGGAGAACGTTCATTCGCTCGGCAAAAGGTGCGGACGAGCGATTGAACAAAAAATGGTCCTCAGAAGAAACAATGCAGTTAAAAAGCTTAGTCGATATGCATGGTTCGAACGATTGGAATGAGATTGGAAAGAGGATTGGACGCGATGGCCAAGTTTGTCGCGATAAATATCGAAATACGTTCGACATTTTCGACGAAAACAGAGGAGAAGTAAAGAAAGGGAAATTCAGCACGGAAGAGCGTGAAAAGTTCCGAGAAATAATGGAAGAGTATTACGAAGAACACGGCATCGAGCTCGGGAACCCGGAAGAAGGGAAACACGGCGACGTTTTAGACGACATCAGTTGGACAGTTGTCGCTAAAAAGTTGGGTGGTAATCGCACGGAAAAAGCGTGCTACACCCACTGGAAAAATGTCTTGGCGGCTGGTGAAAAAGGCGATTTCATGGTGGAGAATCGAACCTGGGGAGGCTTTGACGAAGACGTCTCTTTGTTGGAACAGGTGAAGAAACAGTGTGCCTCTGATGAGATGGAAGAATTGGATTTAGATTTCAGTCTGGTCTTCATACCTGGTCGTTCACAAGCACAAATTGTCCGCAGATGGAAGTTTCTCAAGCAAAGAACGGGCACGAGAAAACAGAAGACGCTTTCGGAGAAGATTGAAAAGTATGAAACAAGAGTGGCAAAGGAGAGAAAAAAAGCTTTCAAAGAGAATATAGATAGATAGGAAGAGATAGCCGAACAGTTCAGAAGATGAATGTTCACGTAGCAAGTGCTGCTTACATGTAGTAACACATATGTACTATGAGCACGAATCTGGCGAGCGTGCGATAATGTAGTTGGTATATAAACTTCACTCTTTTCCTTCTCCCCCACAAAAACGTCGTGGAAGAATATCATTAAATAGATGCTTCAGCAACTCCTCTCTTCATCATCATCATCATATTCTTCTTCTATTGCTATTGCGGGTAGATCTCGATTTAAGTTAGTTGTAGAAAAGTGTAGTCGTAGAAGTAGTGGTTGGTATCTTTGTCGTCGCAGTGCGGATATTACTCGTAAAACCGTCGTCGTCAACGCGACAAAATCTTCGTCTTCGATGACATCATCATCAAAGAAAGTTTTAGACGCGCATTTACACGTCTGGCCGACACCTGGGGAGTACAGTTACGAGGAAGGGAAAGTACCTCCGGTTCCTGGTTCCGTGGAGGAGTTAATGCAATTGCAAACGGAATCCGGCGTTTCTGGGGCGATGATTGTACAACCGATTAATTTATTGTTCGACCACGACTATCTAGAGAAATCTTTGAGAAAATTTCCAGGTAAGTTTGTATTGTGCGCATTGGCGAATCCGTCTGGTGATGCGAACGGGGAGAAAGAGTTGGAAAAGTTGCTACATCCAACGGGTGCATTTAAAGCTGTGCGTTTTAATCCTGGTTTGTGGCCGGAAAACGAGAAGATGACCAATGATATTGGTAAAAGACTGTTTCGGTTATGTGGCGAAAAAGACGCGGTGGTTGGTTTCATGTGCTTTCACGGGATTGACAAATCGTACGAGGAAATATGCGAGTTGATGACGGAGTTTCCGAAAACGCGCGTCTTAATCGATCATTTCGGGTTTGCCAAAGGCGCGAATGACCCGAATTGGCGAAAAGTGCTCTCTTTAGCAAAGTTTCCGCAAGTCTCAGTGAAAATCTCGGCACAGTTTCGAGTTGCGACCAGCAGTGAGAAAATAGAGTGGCCGTACGAATCGACGTTCGAGCAAGTGAAAGATTTGGTCAGACATTTTGGTGCGGAACGATTAGTTTGGGGGAGCGATTTCCCGTTCGTCGTGAACGAGTGCGGCTACGTGAAGGCTACACAAATAGTAAACGAGATTGAAGATTTAACAGAGGAGGAACGAGATCTGATTCTTGGTGGCTCGTTAGAGAAGATGTTTCCGAATAGCTTCTATTAAATTTCTATCGCAGATAGATGATTTGTACTATTATGTAACATATTTGTACACAACACTATATATACCGGTACGAAACAATGCTCTATCATTGTTATTACTATTTTGTCTCTACTACGGCTTTACTTTGACTCTGTTTTTGCTATCTACTATTCATCTCCTTAATCTGTTTCGGTGTAAACACGCCTAACTTCACCAACTCTTTCTGCGTTCGCTTCATGTCCCTCTTCAACATTTCGGCCGCTTTTGGACAGGTTGGGAAATACATCACAGAGTATACGATATAAACTAACGAATAGATTGCAAACACAACTATGCAAATCAATGGAAGGCACCAGAGAAACACATGCAAAGGAGAAGTAGTATCGAAGAAGTTGTGCAGAACACTTTTATTACTTTTCAAAGCTCCGCTCTGATGTAACAAAGATACCCAGACGGCTAAGAAAACTGTAAAAGTTATACCTGTGTTTGATTATGATGACGATGACGATGACGATGTTGATAGAGATGATGTCAGTACACAACACTCAACATGGCTATAATACAATCTCGTCAAAACATAATCAAATTACGGAGAGAGAGAGAGAGATAAAAAGAGAAACGTACCCAACTGGTGTATTCGTCGCATATATTATTATTACTACTTCTACTACCACTACCACTACCACTACTACCACTACTACTACTATAAGTGCTAAGTAGTAGTTTCAAGCTGTCGAAGCAAACGCACCCGCGCGTGTAATTATTGGCGCAACTAAAATTTTCTTTTTCCTTCCGGCAATTTAATTCTCTTGATCGAGACAAAATGTCCGCATCTTCTCTCTCTCTCTATACGATACGCAATGAGAAAATTCCTCTCCTTTTTCTTCCTCTTTTTCTTCCTCTCGACAATCGTGACAGTCACACGCGCGCAACAAGATGTTTTCTCCGGGGAAGCACAAACGGCCGCACGAAAAGGCGATTTAGAGTACTTCCAAACTTTGCTCGATGTCGTTGACGACCCGATTTCATTCTTGAACCATCAAGAGCAATCGACGGAACAGACGCCGCTATTAGCGGCCGCGTTAGCTGGACAAACAGAAATCGTGAATCAACTGTTAGAGATTGGAGTGGACGTGACGATACCGGAGAAAGATGGGTACACAGTTATGCACGCAGCGGCATTTCAAGGGAGAGCGGAAGTTGTGAAAGTTTTATTGGCACACGGAATAGACGCGAACGACGTCGGCATAGATGGATTTACGCCATTCCACAGAACGTTGTGGATGAGTTCTGAGAGACATCTGGAAACGATGAGAGTGTTCTTGGAAGATGGGAAAGTGGACGTGGATTTTGTCACGGATATCGGTAAAACTGGGGCGTTGATTACAACAGAGTTGAAAAACACGAAAGTGCTGGACATTTTGTTGAGAGAATATGGAGCGAATCCAAACTTCCGAAACAAAAGAGGCGACGCTTTAGTGCACGTTGCAATTCGCGCGCAAGACGAGAAGACTTTAGACGTCCTCTTGAACAACGGAGCGGATATTACGTTGGAAGATGCAAAAGGGAAATCGTGTAGAAAGATAGCGAAACAGTTGCGCAGTAAAGCCGTTTTAGAAAGAATCAATCGAGCATATGAGGAGATCATGAATAATACTAATAATAATAGAAGAGAAGAGGAGAATAACGGTGGTGATGACGACGAAACAGGAAAACATGAGATAAAAGAAGATTTATAATTGGAGTATTTTAATAAGAATCGTCGTCTGCATTCGCTTGCAAAGCTTCCGATTCTCTCTTCAAGTGCAACACGACATGTTTTTGCGTTTCGCATATTTGGCGTTGGCTTTGAACCCCTTCTTCGTATAACCTTTCGATTTGTTTTTTCTTCTTTTTGTTGTCTTCGACTGTTTTCGCGAGTTCCTCGATTAATAGCGCATCCTGTCGTATCTTGTCGCTCAACTCGCGTCTCTTCTTCATCAAACCTTGTAAATCTGTGTTGGTTTGGGTATGAAGAAAGAGGCGAGTTTTATTGTTCTCGTTAGTCGTTCGGACGAGGTTGAAAAAATAAGAAACAAAATAATAGAAAACGCACGCTTGTCTAACTCTGCGTTCTGGTGCGCGTGCACGCGCTTCAAACTCGCATCTTGTTCGTTCATTTCTTTCCTCACGATTCGTGTCGGCGAATTTTCGTTGCGATGGTATTACGTCGCGTATCCTTTTTTTCGTCGCACCAGCAAGAGCTGTCTCTCTCTTTCTCTCTCTCTCTCGCTCCTCTCTCGTATTTTCGTTTTTTTCCCTCCAAGAGGAAAAAAAGAGGAAAAAATGGAGGGAAAAAGAAGAAAAAGGGGCAGCCGGATAAAACAAATTTCGAAACGCGTTCTTCCCTCATACTTCTGTACGCGCAACAATACATATGACAGGTATGATGCTCAACCAACGTACGAGTGGATTTGTTGGCACCCCGACGGTCTCGAAATCTACTCCGCGTACCACCATGCGCACAACTTTTACGATAGAATCGGGCCTCTCGACGACGGCCCGAAACAATAAGCGTTCGAGAATCGGGAAAAAACCGATATCGGTACCGAAAGGTGTCACGTACGACTTGAAAGAAGGCAGTTTGAAAGTAAAGGTATGTTTTCTGTGTGCTTTACCATGGTTTTAAGGGAATCCAACGCTCGCGGCTGTGCTGAACGCGGGTGATTTCGTAATTCTAAAACCTCGAAATTTTCCTTTTGGAGGAGGGAGGTTTTTTCCTTATCGAGACGACGTGGTGCATTCTCATTCTCTTTTCTTTTCTTTTCTTTTGTTCTCTTTCACAATGTTTGGAGCGACAAAATGTAGAAAAGAATAAAAACTCACCATCTGCATGTACTATTCTGTTCTTTCAAAACGCTCTACAGGGCCCGAAAGGTGAATTGAGCTTAGAGTATCCGGCGGATTACATCTCCATGAAGGTTGATGGCGAACAAATCCAGGTGGATAGAACGAGCTCGACGAAAAAGGCGAGAGAGCAACACGCTTTATACAGAACCTTAGCTAACAACATGTTCGTCGGCGTCTCTACTGGCTTTGAGAAGAAGTTGGTACTCCAGGGTGTTGGTTACAAAGCCGCCATGCAAGGTTCCAAGGCGGTGAGCTTGTCCTTAGGTAAAGCGCACCCAGACGTGTGCGAATTTCCGGAAGGCGTCACGGTTAAAGTCGACTCGCCGACGGAGTTGACGGTGTCTGGTTACGATAAAGCGGCAGTCGGTAACTTTGCGGCTATCATTCGATCAAAGAGAGTGCCGGAACCGTACAAAGGGAAGGGTATCCGATATGCGGACGAAGTTATCCTCCGAAAGGAAGGCAAGAGAAAGTAAAAAGAAGGGAAAGAATTTTACTTCTTCTTCTTACAAAACTACTAGGATAGCACTTTGTTTAATATATCTGTATACACAACTTCTAAAAAATCTACAATAAGCTCTCGTGCTTGCGCAGTTTGTGGCAAGGCACATTCTCCTCGCCTACATTCAAGGCAGTAGAGCAGGATTGATTGCACCCGAACAATAGCGCTTCGTCTTGATCAATCGGCGGCGGCGTCTGTCCAAAGTAAAAAGCGCACGACTTGTCCTCGAAATTCGGTTTGATAGTCAATGGCATATTGAATGTGTTCGTGAAGAAATCTTGCGTCGTCGTCTTGCACATGTTAACGCACATGCCGGTGCACCCAGACTCTTGCAACCATCTGCACTTTGTGATTTGTACTTTACTCGCGATGTTTTCGTTTAAGTCGTTTTCAGTCGTCGTTTCCACCGTCATCGGACCAACCATCCACGCGAAGACAATCTGACAGATTTTCGCGTTCAATTCTAAGCTAAACTTGTTCAGCGGAAACAGTTTTTGAAACACTTTCTCTCCACCTGGTGGCATCAACGAGGTTAAAATGTCCATGGTTATCTGTCGCTGTCCATCTGGATCTCTGCCTTTCATTTGGAGAAAACATAAAGTTATAAACGCGTCGTAGGAGATGTTTGAAGCGTCGAAAGGGACATCTAAAGCCATGCTAATTTTCCTCATGAACCATCCCATTATGAACAAATCCAACGGAGAGTCCGTATATTTGATCTTATTGTTCGGTTGATCCCAGTTCTCTGGGAACTCAGCTTGCGCTAAACCGAAAAACGAATACGATTCCGTTTTGGCCGATGTCGTCGACGATGTTGAAAAAGAAGAAGAGGTTGACGCGTTCGTCGGCGTTGTTTTTGTTCTTGTTTTTGTTCTTCTTCTTCTTCTTCTTCGAATGAAACCGTCGTTACCGTATTTAACTACATTATTTGAAGAAGAAGAAGAAGAAGAAGTGGTAGTAGTAGTAGTAGTGCAGGTGGGAGTTGGAGCAGTTCGCAG
>MDTG01133839.1_pt1 | contig 26547 bp, 8 predicted proteins | sample 811421 | NCBI WGS metagenome assembly MDTG01 (sample SAMN05326645, study PRJNA326480) | marine metagenome | isolation source: seawater | place: Pacific Ocean: South East | collected 2011
ACAACGTCTTAGAACTCCATGTCGAATATCCTGAATCAACAGTGATTAATCTCTCTCCATCATAATACAATCCATACCCCTTCGCAGAAATATCTCTTGTTCCGGGTTGTGGGACAAGTGACGTCGACGTACCTGAGATTGCCCAGACACTGATTTGGTCGGTATCTTGGTAATACTGACCCTTCAAACATCGCATGTAGAATGTTCCCGAATTTACAGTTAAACCGTAAACTGAGCTAGTTGATTTACCGCATTCGACATTAGAATTGGAACCTGCCGTAAAGGTGTACTTTACATCACCTCTAACAAATTGGCCATTACCTGCGAATTCATATGACACTAAACTTCTTTGTTGCCCATGAGCAACCCATATTGTATCCGATTCACGATCGTAAGAAATTCCGTTATATTCGCCATACTGCGGAGATAAATCATAAGAATCTATACAATTCCAAGTCCAATCATCTGAGACATCTATTGCTAAAACTCGTAGATGCTGAATAGGAGTTGTTGTCGAATACGAATATCTGTATGTAGAAAAAATTCCGTACAGCATCTCATCATCAGTAATAGTCCAATCTCTAAATCCATAGCCCTTGTAATATGTTGAACTTGGGTCCTGAGGAAGAGTACATGCAGATTCACGTTGAAGGTCAACAACAATGTCCCTACTCACATTGTTGGGATGCATTCTGTTCACAACTTTGTCAAATGAAGTACCCGTATATGTAGACATGAACAACCAATCATGATTTCTCAATATAGCACCTTGACCTTGGGCCATAAAGTTGGAGCTTGTCATTCGAACTTGGTTACTCAAACGTGTTTCATTTGCATTTGAGGTATGAGGCTGTCTGATTGCAAAGCTACCATTGTCTAGCCATGCACTAGAACCTGGAAGTTGTTCTTCATCTAATGAGTGCGAGATAAATTCTGTATCTCCTGAATCGAAACCAAGTGATAACTCCTCACTTCTAGAATCTGCTCTATTTGAAGAACCATCCATCCATTCATCATATGTATCAGTAGTCACCTGAGACCAACCTGTAGATGATGCACCAGATAGCGTAACTTGTACATCTAGAACTTCGGCACCCTTTGGAATTGCAACCTTTGTGGTTTTGTCAGCACCACCTTGGAACAGAGCAATATTCTCAACACTTCCATCAGAAAATGTGTAGATGTGCCTTGAAGATCCTGAAGCCTCTGCCTCACCCACCAAAATTTCAGAAAATGGACTAAGTGGTGTCAAAGCCAGTAGCATGACCATCATAATCAGCATAGCACGAGATGAAATTTTCTGCGACATGACGATTCACCCGCTCTCTCGAGACGGACATAAGTCTTGAATTATCCGGCGACAGGTCACTTCAGAAATCCCCCTATGGGGGATTCTGAAATCATGAAGGACTTCTACTATCATAGCGAATCGGAGATGAATCTCCCCGAACTCCATCTTCTTCATCGTCATCAACTTCAAACCAATCTACCATCCAATCTCCATCTGTATCCCAATTCAATGGATTACTACCTTCTGCAATGTGATCTCCATCAAGATCTAATAGATACCATCCCAATTCATGCTCCCCCAAATCGACGGCAGGTGCTCGATTTGTGTTACCAACATAGTATAAGTCCCATTCTGAAGTCATGTCACCCGAACAAAGAGTTACATCGTCTGTAGTATCGATAGTTTGGTAATCAGTATCCAAATCATCAATAATCAAAACATAACTTTCGTCATCAATATTTTTCTTATTCATACCAAGATAATTCGTTTCATCTTCTGTAACTTCCCCAAGACCTAAAGTGAATGCTCTGAATTGCCACCATTCAGTGATAGGTGTCCCATTCCAAGTCTCACCTGAGAGTCTTACAGAGTCTGGAGAGTCAAGATTAGGGTCAGCTATAGCATAAAATTCCATGAAATTAGTATAAGGAGTGTAAACACAAGCTGCATCACATTCCCAATCACCGTCTTGATCAGGATCTTGATTTGCATCAGCTGGGTCTGCAGGGTCAAAAGTAGCCCAAGTCCATCCCAATTCTGGCCGTGATAATATTACCCCGTCTAGAGATAATGGACGACAGGCAGCAGTACCTGGCCCACATGGCCCTCCAGTCCCAGGGTCAATCCATTGAACTTCAATTTTTAATCGTGAAGAAAAGTTATCATTGCTTTCATTCCATCCCATCTCATATTCATACCAATCTGGAAGCATGTCTCCATCAGTATCGTTATCCATAGGATTGATTCCATACTTGAAAACCTCTCTTCCATCAGAAAGGTTCCAATCGTGGTCATGAGAAATCACTACACCTGCACTCACTTCAGTGTTGAAGGTTATTGCATCACCATCTGAATCGTTTAAATCAGGTCTCGTTCCGTTTAGATATTCCATATAATTTGTAAATGGTAAATCACCGATTCCATTTTGAATTACTTCACCCGATGGAGTGAAAACACGATTCTCCCAAGTACCCTGAGTCGCAGGGGTGTCAAATGAGGTTCTACCATACCAACCATCACTATCAGGGTCATAATCTACGTCGAATGGATTTACTGGGTTGGTTGCCCAATGATTCTGAGTTGTGGGGTCAGGCAATCCGTAAACGGCGTAACAAAATTCCCAACCATCATTGATTCCATCAGCATCAGTATCTGAAAATGTTGGATCCGATATACCAAATAATGTGCGATTAAACGTATTTGGATCCTCAGCATTAATCAAATCCATTCTCGCTGTAGAAATTGCATCTCGACCTCGGAAATTATTGAATATCTCTCTACGAGCTTCTAATTCAGTGTATCCTTCTTCGACATATGCATCAACAGCATCGTCTCCAAATCCGATAAAGGATGCTCCAGGCGTGAAACGCTCAGAGAATTTACCGTAAACTCTAGATTCATATTCTCGTTTATTGGTGAACTGTTCATCCAAAGAAATGTTTCCGTCACGATTACAATCTACTGAGTCTTGGTCACTATCCAACCACTGATCTGAATCGATTAGTGGATTCATTGACCAACGATTGTTTTCTAGATCCCAATTTGTGAACCAATATTCGAACCCGTCAATCATACCATCGTCATCAGTATCTGACATTGTTGGATCTGTTATTCCCATCAAAGTTGAGATGAATGTATTCGCAACACCTGTATTCTGCCAACTTGTGAACTCTGCTAGATGACGCTGACCTCTTGGCCCCTTATCCAAAATGATACTGTAAACACGCTGAGCCTTCTGAGTAGGATCATTCAAATCTCCATCAATGTGCATTAATGGTGCATCTACAGGATGATTTTCACCATTGATTGGATTAGTGGTAACCAACGAAAACTCTTGAGCATCTGTGAGTCCATCATCATCTGCATCAAATGCTCCATCTCCCGGAACTAACGGGTTAAGAGTCCATGTCTGTGCTGTATCGTTCCATGCAGTGAACATCAATTCTAAGCCATCGATAAATCCATCTCCGTCTGTGTCAGGATTCAATGGATCAGTAGTGAAGCCGGAAACATCGATTAAATCTTGTTGAATAAACGAACCAAATGATTCGAGATTTGTAATCCCCGGCCATTGTTGCAGGGCAAATCCGGACCCTACAGTAGTAACATACCATTGTGGACTAGAACGGTTACCATTAGTTTCAGACAATGCAGGATCAATGCTATTGTATTCTTCCCAATTACTCATTCCATCATTATCTGAATCATCCCATCGATCTGATGAGTCTAATGGATCTAATGTCCATTCGCTATCTAGTAGATGCCAGCGAGCAAACCAAATTTCCCAACCGTCCGGCATTCCATCTGAGTCACTATCGGCACTTGTTGGATCACCTGTTCCAGTTCCATCTCCAAAGTTTGATTCAGGAATTCCCCATTCGGAAATATTTCTGAACAAATCTGTTGAGAAATTGTTTGGTATCAAATCGCCATCCAGACTCATGTTACCATCGTACAAATTGTCTTTGATATGATATTCAAGCCAATTAACTAATGCTTCATTGTCTTCAATTACACCGTTGCGATTGATGTCATATCCATCACCATCTGGGTTTTCAAAGGCATCACTGCCATTCAACGGATTAATCCCTGCTCTACTGACATCCCAAGTGCATGCCCCTCTGGCTTCCCAGCCATCCGGTAAACCGTCGCCATCTGAATCAATATTATTTGGGTCTGGATCTGCCCATGATTGTGCAGAGATTTCAGATTCCAAATGGCTTTCTAACAAATCTCCAGCCAAAGCTGCTGATTTAATCAAAGACCATTGATATTCACAAAGGTTCGACAATCCATCGCCATCTGCATCCCAGTTTGCATCATCAGGATCCATTGGGTCCATGGTCCAATTATTTGAACCTGTAAATGTTGCACCTATCCATCGACGGTTTTCGATTTCCCAACCATCTGGCATTCCGTCTCCGTCAGAGTCGGGGTTTGTTGCGTCAGTCCCAACATCAATACCTAGGGATGCTAGATATGTTGCATTTGCGTCCAAACCTGCTGCATCTCCACATACATGTTCGTAATCAAACTGGTTTGTGTAATGGCACCACAAAGGTGTAAATTCGTGGAACAATCCGAAATATTCTGCACCGTCACCAACACCATCATTGTCGGAATCTACTTGCCTAGGATCTGTTGCATTGTATCCATTATCAGTAATTGCAGTATAGCGGAATTCATCCAAGTTACGCCATAATCGTTCGTTGATTGGATCTGAATTGAGATTGACTCCATCGCCGTCTGCATCCAAAAGCGCATCCCATGGATCGGTTGGATCTAATCCATAACGAACTTCCCAACCATCAAGCATACCATCTGCATCAGAATCATTTGCCATTGGATCCATTAATTCCAAATTCGAATATTTACCAGGGCCAATTCCTACAAAAATCATCTGAACTCCATCAACCTCATGTGTTGCTATTGCTGAAATGAGACCAGGAATCCATTCTTGATTAGTCATACCATACACAGCAGAATAGTCGCCAATGAGTGACCACATACCCCATGCAGAACCCACAATTATCTGATCACCACTTGAATAAATTGAATGTACATCATTTGCAGAAGATACACTAACACCATTTACTCCTTGATGTTCGTAATCACCGCTATGAGTAATCAATCCCGATGACAAATCGATTTTATGAAGTCCTGAAGCCGTACCAAACCAAACTGTTTGAGAAGGTGCACCTTCGGGACCATCAACAATTAATGCATTTACTGTTGCAGGATTACCAACAGCATCGATACCCAATGATCGTAAATCATCTATATTTGTGGAGATACTTGTTGCTTCCGGAGAGAAATAGAATTTCCAGTTAGGGGTAGCCTCATCTCTAGCAGTAGCTGTTTCAACAGTAAACATTCCAACATCAGTTCCAACAAACAATGTCTTCCCACCAACTGCTACATCTGCATGCGCAACTACTGTAGCAGTAGCATTACCACCAGACATTGCATTTGAGATTCCAGTTCCAAGGCTCAATTTGGTAATCGATAATTCATTTATCTGGAAAACTGAACCAAAGCCGCCATAACCCAATCCGATGACATAATCGTCTCCACTATCAGTGGCAAGTTTAGCACCAGCGGTGTATTTTCCTGGGAAGTATGACCATTGTAAGATATCATCGAGTACTCCGCTATCTCTTCCTGCGATCCAAGTTCCACTTTCTGTGAACATAACCAGATTATCATCCAGCAAAATCATATCATGGAGGTCATGACCTTGCGGCAGATGGTAATTCACTGAAACTGATTCTTCGAAGTCTATTACTGTAATTCCAAGTTTAGTTCCAACCCACAAAAATGTGCCATCGTCAATAATTTCTCTGACATCGTGATTAAGAATTGAAATATCATCAACTCCTGCTTCAGGAGTCAACAGATATTCAGTGTAAGTTCCTTCTGTAGAGCCTAATTCTACTGACCTCATTCCAGATTTGACTGTATTTTCGTCATCGAGGTGAACAAAATATTCTTCCAACGTCGAGAGTTGTTCACCTACTGCTAAAGCTTCTGGCGATCTAGCAGCATCAACGCTTAGTATGCCGTCCCTATTGGTATCCCATCCATCGTCATCTAAGTCGATCAGCGCATTTGAACGATTAAGAGGGTCGAGTCCGAAATGAATTTCCCATCCATCGCTTATGCCATCTCCACTTGAGGGGTATAATCTTCGATTTTTCACTCCGTCAAAGTTGAATCTATCACTATCTGCCTCTAATGGATTTGTACCCAACCAGATATATTCGTCAAATATATTTGCAGTACCGTTTCGCGCACAAGCTGGAATAATATTCGTTAATCTAGTGAAGTTTTCATCTTCGGTAATGAATGGCCATTCGGTGAGAACTGAAAATTCAGGATTAGGAGCATAACAACGTAGTCCATCCAATTCATTTGTCCAATTAGAAGGAGCCCCGTACAAATACTCTTCAGGGGAAGTTAACATTTCACTGACAGTTAAGAATCCATTTCTATCTACATCGAAACCATCTTCATCAGGGTCTTGATCCGCATCACTGGAATTCAATGGATCGAAAGATTCGCAAACAAATCGCTCTTCTTCTTCATCAAACCCACCCATCATATCACACATGTGAACTTCGAAACCATCTGGCATTCCGTCGCCATCAGTATCCGCTTTTCTCGGGTCGAGATACCATCTCTCGCCTGATTCATTGACTACACCGGTTAATCCTCTAACAAATCCTGGTTCGACACATTCTGCAGGATAAGGCCAGCAATATTCTTCGGTAGCATTCAAACCATCAATATCAATATCGATGAAAGCATCTGAACCATTGTACCTATCTAGGCCCTTCATTATGACTGCACGGCCATCAGTTGAAGTGAAATTAACCCAATCGCTAAACATATTTTCATGGACATCTGGAATATTGTCTCCATCGGAATCAGTAGCAGGCGGCTGTTCGCCATCAGTCAAATTTGGATTAGTTGTGGCCACATTTGAGATAGCCGGTAACTGAGAGACGAAGAACAGCCCAGATACGACAAGAACGGTCAGCAAAAGTGTTGATTGTGAGCGGCGCATAGGTATCACCGTTGAGCGCGGCAGCACCCAACCGGACCTGAACCATAGAATCAGCCTTAATAGAGTGATGGAGCAATGTTCAGACTCGGATTACCTACGGTAATCCAAAAAACATTGACAAAACTGGGATTTTGCTCTGTTACCAAGGGGTGAGTTCAAGGGCTCAACGCGCTGCCGTAACAGAGTTCACATGTCTATGTCTTTCACCCATCTTGGCACAGGTAGTCGCGGAAATGCGACACTTGTTGAAAGTGGAGAATGCAAGATATTGATTGACCAAGGATTCAGCGGGAAACAACTTGAAACACGCCTAGCAAGAATGGAAATTCGAGCCAATGAAATTGACGCCATAGTGTTGACTCATCATCATGGAGATCACGGAGGAGGTGCTGCGATAGCCCAAAGAAGATGGGGCATCCCAATCTTCTGCAATGATAGAACTGCTACTGCATTAAATCTCGACCTTCGAAGTGTTAGATTATTTGAGAGTCTAGAGGCTATAGAGTTCGCAGAGGATTTTGCATTACTACCTGTGCCAGTGCCACATAGCGGAGCTGATAATGTTGCGTTTATTGCAAGTCATAAAGGAGAAAGAGGAGCTGTAATTACAGACCTCGGATCATGGACTGATGAATTAGTAAATCACGTCTCCGGGTGCCAACACATTTCTATCGAAGCAAATTATGATCACAACCGACTCTGGAATGGACCATATCCCTCTCGATTGAAAGAACGAATTTCCGGAAGAGGAGGGCACCTTTCGAATAATCAAACCGGACAGTTTTTGTCCCAAGTAGTGGACAAGAGTACGAGGTCATTAGTTCTCACACATCTTTCAGAAAAAAACAACGCTCCACATCTTGCTGAATCTACAGTATTGTATCATGTTGATGATCTATTTGAAGGCGACATAAGAATCTCTTTGCAAGATGGTCCTGAATTCACCCACCACATAGGTCAATCAGAATCTGAACGTATATCCCGTGAAGGAATATCACTACGAGGATGAGCCCTGTAAGGGCTCTCTCTTGGTCAAACCATAAGAGTGTGGTTGATTCTCTTTGCCCCGATGAGGTCCCGTGCCGTGGCCAAAGATGACCTCGCCGTAAGCGAGGTTATTGGCGTAGTCATGCTTCTTGCCATGGTAATTACCATGATGGGAGGCGTGTTTTTGATGCTGACCCCATATGTTAATGATTTCCAAGATAATACTGCATGGGCAAATGCAAATGGTATTGCTGAACGCCTAGATGAGAGAATCGACATCGTTGCAAGTGCTAGCGCAGATACAGGAATTAAGACTACTGTACCATCTGGGTCAAGTGCAATCACACCGATTACCGGTATTGAAACATGGATTGTTGCTGCTGATTTAACCGACCAAGATGTGATTACTGTGACTTACATAAATAAGTCCAGTTTCAGCATATTTGCTCATAATGAATCAGCATCAAGTGCCACGATATGGACTAAATCAGGTGAAGAAACAATCTCATTTGACCCAAGTGAAGAAGAGGTTGTAATAGAGCACAACTTGAGTGTTGTAAGCATGTATATCTTGACGGTTTACGATGATGAAAACACTCCAATTCACAGACAAGCTAAGATTTCAATTTCAGGATTAATGATTAGCACCAAGGTCCAAACTGGTGAACATTCGATTGCACTAGTAAATGATGCCAGATACGACAAATTTTCAAATGAACCATGGTCGATTTCCGAGACTCCTGACATAAATATCGAAGAATTATTTGATGGTACTATGCGTGCTAGTTTGTCGATTCGAGATGTCGGAGTTGCCGGCCGAATACCCGATGGAAAGAATGCAGTTTATGACATACGGTCAGCCGGGCCAATTTCATTATTCAGCGGCGATGCGTGGAATTTCAGATTCAACTTTGAATCAACTCTTGGACCAACAATTACGCCACAGATGAATGAGGCTTGGCTAACAGACTACACCCTACATAGAGCATCTGACACACTCAATCAGCACAGAGGAATCAGCCCTTGGTTGCGTTCAAGTGGCTCCGATGGAATGACCATTGACGGAGGTAATTCAATGATTGATTTGGAAATCGATTTACAACTTGTGGAGGTTAGTGAATGATTACCAGTAACCTTCGAAGGGACGAAGATGCAGTAAGTGCAGCTGTAGCTACTGTCTTGTTGTTTGGAGGAGTAATTACAATCATCGGGGTTATGTTACTTTCAATGATGCCGGTTATCCAAGAGTTAGAAGGTTCTCTGAAAAGAAATGACATGCAAGCACAGATGGAGATAATGGGTCATGAAATTACAATATTATCGGAGTCTGGACTACCAGGAGATTCATCACAAGTGGAATTGATTCCTGTTGATGGCGAAGTTCGGTGGGATCGATTACGTGGAGGAATGTGGTACTCTGCATCTTGGTATGAGGACGATAGTTTTCGGATTAGAGGCGCTTTAGATCTCGATAGGAATATCGAAGTGCGCCATCCAGAAAGTAATATTCGCGCTATATGTTACGAGGACATGCGATTAGGACCAGATAGACCATTTTTATTCACACCGATACAACAAGCAGACTATGTGTTAGTGACCCCAAAACATGGATTGACAATTCCACTTGGACCTGTAATAATTGAGCAAGCAGGAAACGAATACCCACTCTCAATAGGCGAAGTCATGCGTTTAGATGCAGACTCGCAAATTAGTTCAAGTCATGATTTGACTGGAATACAAATAAATGGAGACGGTGGATCATTTATTGCTACTCCAACTAAAGCTCAACCTTCAACAGGAAAAGGTCAGCACTGGGCAGTTCCGCTTCCATCTGGCGAATCTACTATCGAAGTATTCGCTGATGATGATTTGTTAGTACAATGGACTTTGGACGGAGAGAGCGATGATGAAGTAGTGGTACAAACTCCAGCAGTTAGAATTGCCAACTCTTGGTCTAAATCAGTGAATTTATCAGAAGATAGTATGCTAGAAATTGTTACTGATGTTGATGCGCACCTCATGATTAGTCATGGTAATAAGGGCAAAACTCCTCTTCTTGGTGAAGAAGGAAATTATGTTTCAAAACATTTCATTGCACCTGATAGCGAAGGAAATCTTACCATTACCAATCATAATGAAAATTCTGCCACCATCACTTGGAAGAATGGTGGATACTCGGTCCCTGGCAATCAAGTTGGTGTAGTCTCTTGGCCACCACTTGGAATCGATAATGCTACAGTAATCGAAAGTAGTGAGAATGTGCAATTGCAGTGGAGTATCGGTAGTGAAGGGATGTCTATGCTACCTGCAACCGACACAGGTCAAGTAACCGGTCTTACATTTGTAGAAGACAATTCAGACACGATTGTAAATTATTCTTCAGAGTTTGATGATTTTTCATCAAAATTGGGAATTACAGGCGATTCAGGAATTATTCTCTTGGAAGATGAAGGTTCGATAAGATGTATTGCAATAGATCAAACCGCATCAGGATGGGTGTCTACTACATTACCTTGGGATTCTATGAATGGATTACCAGAAGGCGAAATTATCACTGCATGGAGAAATGGCAATCATCCAGCCAGTCTAGAAATAACCTTGATTGGAACAGAGGGAGATTCAACATATGCTAATTTGGCAACTGCATGGGCATTCCACACATCTCGTTTGACTTATGAATTTGATACTTCAATTACAGGACTTGAAGTTGCTTGGAGTTCTGGCGCAATTGTAACTAATCATCCAGAATTAAATCCTGCAATTCTAGTTGGACCAACTGATAGACAGGGACCTGGGCCAAGGTTTAGCGCAACAGTCCCATCTCTACATCCTACAAAAACATCGACCTTCGGATCGGGTCAAATGACTCTCGATCTCGAATTGACAATGCGAGAAAGTCTTGCATCGACTACAGCATATGATGTAAGAAGAGGATGGATTGGACCATATGGAGATGCTATTGCAACATGGTCAACCAATGGATTAGAATCTTCAGAAGACTGGATTGTTAATCCTGGCCGACTAGATTTGTTGACCGATTATACAGGATGGGTCCCTATACCAACTAATGGTCCCAGTGAAGCAATCTGGCACACCGGTGGTGAAGCAATACAATTCAACCTGCAGATTAGCAGCATTGATGTTCACATGACGGAGGATTCATCATGAGAGGGAAATTATCGAGAGATGAGGCTGCTGCAAGTACAGAATTAGGTTATATCTTCACATTCTTGCTTGGAGTATTGTTCCTCTCAATGTTCAGCGTCTGGGCATTTGGATTGGAAACATCTACTCGTGAAAAATGGAATACTACCGCTGTTGACGTCAATATGGCAGATTTGGCAGCAGGTGTGGAAAGAGCGGATTTAGCGAGTAGAGAAGACAGTAGCATTAGGTATGCAGAAGTTGTTGAATGGAGATTAACAGAAGCAGATGAATCTCTATTTGTGTTAACATTAGATGATGAGGGCCTGCATTTGGACCATCCAGAGAATAGTCTAGATCGAGATGTCTCCATCTCTGCAACTGGGTCAGGGACATATGATGGGAAAGTCACACTTTCAGGTATTACTGAAATTTGGATTATACATGATAATGGCGTAACATATATTTCTAGCCAGAGACCTAATTTCTAATCAACGGCCCATTACTGCAGTGTGCACCATCATTTGCACTTCCCGCATCCTGGTTTGAGCACCTAACTCACGGAAAACAGAAAGTGCTCTTTGTAGGTATTCCATTCGACGTTGCCTATCCGGTGCGACTCCACCAAGCCTTGCAAGTAATTCACCAATTTGCATTCGCAAATCATTAGCCTCAGATATAATTAGAGCTTCACGATATCTTTCCAATGCTTCTTCGATTCTACCGCTATCTTGCAATACTTCACCTAGTAAAATCGAGACTTCCACCAAAGCTAACGGATCACCTGCTTCACCCATTGTAGATAATGCATCAGTATAATGGTGTAAAGCAAGATCTGCATCGCCAGTCTTTGCATAATAGCGTCCAAGAACTGCTCTGGCCCTTGCATGAAGAATTGGGTCATCCAAATCTTCTGACCTTTCATATGATGACAAGGCATGATCACGTGCTCGAACGTGCTCACCAAGGTCTAACAAAGAACGAGCAAGAACGATTTGGGCAGGAATTAAATCAAGAGAATCATCATCACTCAATATACTTTCAACTTCGGAATATGCTTCTAAGGCCTTCGATTTTTCACCATTACGTCGCAAAATGTAACCCATATTATTGTATGAACGAGCAGCACCCAATGCATCACCTAACGATATGAACAATTCAAGAGATTTACGATGCATGCTCAAACTTGCATCCGAATCTCCTCGCTTCAGCGCGATGTCTGCAAGATTAGAAAGAATATCTGCAATTACATCATCGAGTCCTGCCGCCTCTGCAGGTGGTTTTGCCTTACTGAACGCTTCTTCTGCTTCATCAAAACGACCCAATAATGCCAAAACTTCTCCTCGTAAGCGGTCGATTCGACATGCACTTTCAGGACCGATTGATTTAGTGTCAATCGATTCCAAGAGAACTAATAATTCGATATGACCTTCCTTTACCAAGTCTCGGCCTTGTTTGACAATTAATTCAGTTGCATCTTCATGACGAGATGAAGCGATAAGGTGGTAAATCAATTCTAATGCTGTTTGGCTTTCTTGAGTCTGCTTTTCATACCATGATACCGCCTTATTATGCAGTTCTTCTCGCGCTTGACTATCCAAACTCTGTAACAAGAACTCTCTAATCAGGTCGTGTACATCGTACGCATCAGAATCTGCATGCCTTGCCAAACCGGATTCAACCAATGAATCCAACTCATCAATATCCAAACCTTGTTCAGTTATCGCATCCAAAGGAATCGGTTCCCTGAATACTGAAAGTGCACCTAGCAAACGCTTTTGCTCACCGGATAGTTTGGAAAATATTTCGATATTAACATAATTCTCTAAGGACTCATGGAATGCTCCAGCTGAAGCACCTCGGTTAATTAATTCAAGAACTAAGGGGTGACCTCTACTCAATGAGTGAATGTACAAAAGTTTCTCTTGATCTAAATCGTCAAATGCAGATAGCAATGAGCGAGTAGAATCTTGATCTAGTCCTTCAAGTGGCAAAACCAGAGAAACAATTCTTCCATCTGCGTCCTTTAATGGAACTACCTGTTTGAACGATCTAGAGAAAATGACAAGTCCTACGTCACCTTCACACTCAACCAATCCTCTAGAAACTGCTTGGATTGTTTGATGCAAAACTTTGTCACTAACCTTATGGTAATCATCGATTACTATCAAAGCAGGTGAATTTGATAATGCATCAACAATAATTCTTGAAGCATCCGCTGCTTGAGGCACAGGAGTTGCAGAAATGTAATCTGCCAACATTGAATCGCCAATACTGGAAAGCCAGTCAGCAAGACTCTCGAAAAATGCTCTACTACCATCCCAATCTTGGCAACGATGATACAATAAATTTCTACGGTGCATAAAAGATTCAATAACTTTCGCAGCCATAGATGTCTTGCCAATTCCTGCGATTCCAGGAATCATTAGAGTTGTGGATCTTGCTTCCAGCAAGTTAACCATGTTTTCCAATTCAGTAGAGCGCCCATAAAAATGCCTCAAACGAGGAAGGTCTCCTAAACTAGTAACAAGTTGCTTTTCGACATGCTTAGATAAATCTCTTTCAACTAAATCCGAAGATAATGAACGTACATCCAAGACACCATTTTCATCAAGATATCTTATGACATCGACAGGACGCATTGTAAATGGCAGCCTGTCTTGTATTTCTCCAAGAGTAGATGCAATTGTATTGCCTCCTGGCAAAATCGCCCTGAGTGGGAATTGACGGAGTCTTTTCCAAGTCTCATCAGCGAGATTCATTCCTGAATCTGTCAAAAAGTACGCTTTTCTTTTGCGGCTAACTCCCTGAACGTGTGCTTGACGCTCGACCAACAAGCCTTGATCTTTGAGTCCAGCGATTGCTCTAGGAACATTAGAACGAGCGATTGCTACTGCATTTGCAATTCCCATTTGCGACAAAGAAAATGGTACTTCAACAGAATTCATGAAGTCACCAAAATCAGACAAATGGAGTAAAATCCTCTCTTGAACTCCCGGCTTCGGTTTTACTACCATATTCCACCCACCGTCATATTCCTCTTAGATTGTTGTGTTCATCCGTTCAAACAGATTAACCAACGAATCAATTATCTAGCCCGTTTTCTCCTGGACCAATATTACCAGAAACTGCACTGTCAGTAATATTGTAAGTAATATTCTGTACAACTTGTGGAGCTTGCCCTGAGTTATAGTTTGGATCTGCAACCCATTCGTTCGACTGTGCATCCCAAATCCAGCCAGGATGCTGAGGCTGTTCCGTAGGAACCGGCGCAGGTGCTGCTGCCAGTTGTCCAGCAGCAACAGCTTTCTCTGCAGCTCTTACTTTAGCCCAAGCATAAGGATCTTCTTCCTTTTGTTTTTCGAACATTGCATCAGGGTCTTCATCTTCAAACTCTTCAAATTCTAAGAAGAAGAATGCACCCACCGCTAGGAGAATTACAAACGCAACTATCGATAATGTTACCCAAATCCATGTAGCCAAGCCTTCCTCATCAGTTTCACCACGATCTAGCGAAAGTTTGTTGTCATCAGAAGAACCTTGACCCTTAGCATTTTGGCCAATTAATTGACCATTTTGCTCAAAGTAAAATTCAATATTTCCATCTTCTTCTGAAAGTTGGGAATAGGAAATTTCCATCATCCAAGTTCCATCGTCTTTCACAACTGTTTGATTGATGTAAGTATCTGATGCAGTTGATTTAGCTTCAACCAATGATTTAGGCAACCCAGTACCTCTGAATACCGCCGGATCATCTGAAGTGACCTCGCCACTATCAACTCTGTCTGCTGTAAATTCAACACCTCTAACAATCAAATTAACTTGATATGAATATGCTACTGAATCATGAATATCTCTTGCTTCAAACATTACATTTTGCATTGACCAAAGACTCATTTCACTGGAGGTCTGATACATTGAATCCATTGGATTGTAAATCGCTTTACCGTCTGGAGTTATACGAATGTGCACTGCATAATCATCATCAGCTGCAGTCTCTGGACTGTCATAAATATCGAAAACCATGTGGCTGGATTGGGGCCCAGTACCATCCGAATCATTGAAGAATTGAAGCAAATCAATTTCAACACCTTCTCCACATTTGTCGAATGCATTAGATTTTTCATCACAGAAAATTGTAAGCGAATCTATCCAACCATCAGGATTGAAAGTTGGTGCAATATTGTCTGCATCCAATGGATTATCGATAACAATCCTGATTGTCTCGACATTTGAATAATTGATTCCATCATATGATTTTACTTGAATTTCGTATTGTTGATCATGAATCAAATCACTTGTGTCCCAATATACCATCCATGCACCATTAGGTTGGAAACTGGTAATTGGATCGGGACCATTATTCATGATAATTCCACTTGCTAAATCTACAATTGTAACTTCAACTCTTGTAACCTGTCCGTCATTATCTCGAGCAACGCCAGAAATGAGAGTTTGTTCATCTGCACGCACGCTTGCCATTGGCAGAGGATCACTAATCTGAATAATCGGTATGCGATTGTCATTGTCTATTGTAATTGTAACAACATCTGGGCTGCAAACGTCAATTATCTGATGGCAATAGTTAGAGTCACTTGCCCAAACATGGAATGTGTAATCTCCACTAGGTAGCGAGGAGAAATTCCAAGAATCGGACCAAACAGTTCCACCACCACTATTTGCAGGGTAGTTTGCTGAATAATTATTTGGCCCTGAAACACTAAACCAAATATCTCTAATGTCACTGCCCTGTATGCCTTGATAATCATCATTCGCAGTTCCACTGAACAGTACTTCCTGTCCATCATAAGTAGAACCATCCAACGGAGATTCTAATACAATATTTGGAGGATTAATGTTTAACTTGAAAACACGTGTTGTGACAATAGATTCGTCCAAACCATCGTATGAACGTACTCTAAAGGTAACGTCTTCTTCGAAGTGATTTGCCATATCCCAATCGAATGTCCAGGACTTAAATGGCCAGTTAGTCATGGTGATTTCGCCATTAGCGCCAGAAGTATCTGTGGCTAGATACCAGTCTTGGCTTCCATGAGGTTGAATTTCAACCCTCTTGATATCTCCGAATTGTTTCCACCATGCATCATAATCATTGAAGTATGGACCCTCTTCTCCATCATGAGCACCACCACTGAGTGATATTGTTCTTGCAAAAGAAGTCCCATCATTTTGGTCTACTGTTACTGAAGGGACTATATTTGCCAGATTAATTACCTCATCGACCATTCCAGTCAATGTAAAATCATGCATTGAGGTTCCCTTAGTGAATTTCTTTGCAACTACAGAATAGGTTGGCATCTCACGGTTGCCATTCTGACAATCAGGGTCTTGACCATCCTTGAGAGTATCTCCATCATTGTCGATACCATCACCGCAAGAATCTTCTCCGGGATCTACTGCTAGATGATTCCAATTTGTATCAATATGGAAGTTTGAAGGAAGTGTTACCCAAGGAGTGTATCCATATGGATCTGTAGTCATATTGTAAAGTGGCTTTCCATTTGCATCTTTGATTGAAACGAGCGCATCTGAAACTTGGGAATTGTCAGCTTTAACTTGGTACCGTACTAATTCTCCTTGTTCAACTTGCACACCCCATGCTGTATTCTGATTCTGGATATGAATCTTTGAGCGGTCAAAGTTTTGGATATCTGAATATGTGAAAGTTGTTGCATTCGGATTTAATTCCATGGAAAGAGGCATGAATCTAGGAGGCCAGTCTGCAGTTAATGGGGCTTGAATACACTCCGAGGTATCCCATGGGCATTCCGCACCTAACCACGAAAGCGATACTGGGTACATCTCACCCGAGCCTGGATCTGGCATAAATTCACTTTGAACCGCAACTCTTGATTCAGTAACATTGTAAATTTGAGATGCATTTGTATAGGTATTCTCTGAGAAGTAAGCGATTGAACCGTACTTGTTACCGTAATTATCGTCATACAGGCTTATGTTAGCTGCAAAACCTCCAACTTCGATATTATTACCTTGAGCGTTTACAATTCCACCTTTGATTCTGAATCCATCTCCCAAATTGTTTGTGACGGTGTTGTCAATAAATGTTGCAGATGACATGTATACATGGAATACTGGGCAAGGGAAATCTCCGCCATACATGTAGACAGAGTTACAGGTCCCTGTATTGTTAGAAACAATATTATTGGCGAAATAAAGTCTAGCCTTAGTAGGGGAAGGTACATTCCACCCCTGGTCCTTATGGTGATATTCTCCGATTAGAACCGATTCTTTTGCAGCATTCAAAATTGTATTATTTTCTGCTGAAACATCTGATTCACCGTAAATCCAAATTCCATTCCACCCACCTATTGGGCCGATTACATTGTTGTTAATCTCAACCATTGAACTTCTAATTCCGAAGCCTGAACCTTCTGCTGAACCAGAAATTGTATTCCTCTCAGCCACAACGATTGCACTGTCATATGCTGTTATTCCTGCTCCATCAGCCGGAGTAATTACATTGTCTGAAATCACAAATGTGTGCGTTTGGCCATTTGTAACTAAGTGGGAGTTAGTATCGATTGCGTTACACTTAGTAGTAACAGTAGAGTTGGTAAGATATCCACTGCTAGAACGTAAGAAAGCCCCATATGAGTTATCTGTAATAGATAGTGTATCCATTCTAACGAATGAATCTTCAAGATAAATTGCAGATCGGCCGCCGCCTTGTGTTCCACAATCAGTTTCTTCACCAGTGAATGCAGAATTTAGAACCTGCATTACCACTAATCCTGCTCCAGCACCATATGCCTGTATTGCAGCTCCATGGTAACCTTGCGCATCCACACCTACTGCGAATGTTCCTCCATCCAGTGTTGGAGATGCGCCGTTAATAGCGAGAACATTTGTTGTGTTAATGTCTGTGAATGTAGGGTTGGTGACAGTGAGACTTGCACCATCGAAAATCATTGCACCATATTTGATTGTACCCTGTCCATCGATGTCTACAGGAATTCCATAAGCCCCATCTAGAGTAACATGATTCATGCGTGTAAGAGATTGGTCAATTGTCGAAGCCAGATAAATCCCTGAACCACAGGACAAGTCAGGATTGAATACACCTTGCACATAACAGCTTCCTGTTTGATTAGGTCCGGCAGTTCCAGGAGTACCCCAAATGAAACGAATTGGAGATCCTGTACTCGCTTGTGAAGCCCCACAGAATGAGTCTCCAGCACATATCGAACCTTGAATCTGGATGCTCTTATTAGCAGGTATGTTGATTGTTGTTCCTGCATTAATGATTAATTTAGCACCACCTGCAACCAACAAATCACCATCGAGATTCATAACTCCAGTCCAAGTTTCTGTACCAGTTATGGTACCCGATGAGGTTTCATTCACTGCAGAAACAGTTGGTGCTGTAGTAACCATTGCTAAGAGGAGCGACAAAAGGAAAACGCTTACTAAACCTAGGCTCTTACTTTTTTGGACATTTATTGACATAATAACGACCTCTGACATACCCTCCACAAACAAGACCGACTTAACACATTGGGCTAAATTTCAATTGAAAAGTATCAAATTCGCCCCAAAATATCATATTTTATGGCTTCAAAAACTAACAAAATATCAAATATCTGAAAAAATATCAAACTATTAACACCAACTCATCAGGCTCTCAGTGTAGCGTTTATCACGAATTACAGACTACTGTAGATCTAATTTCATCCAACCAATTCTGTCCATCAATTGCGCCGTAACCCCATTTTGAATTATGAGAATCACCCGATTCCAGAGGTATTGCAGAATTCATTAATGCAGTTTTCACATCCTCTATACATTCTAAACTTGGATTGTCTTTTAATTGAGGTTCAGCTTCGAGAATCAATGCTAAAATTCCAGTAACAAATACTGTAGCATCACTAGTTCCTGTCGAAGTATAGTATTCTCCACCTGAAGCAGTAGAGATAATATCGACTCCGGGTGCAGAAATCTCCGGCTTTAGATTTGGATTGTTTGTCTCATTGTCATTAACTGATGCTCCTAATGATGAGCCACTCCAAATTTCACCATTCTCATCCAATGCCCCTACAGAAATTGCGAGATCTACATCAGACGGTGTAGCGACGCGGCCATCATCATCACTTCCTCCATCATTGCCTGCTGCTGCTACAACGTATACACCATTTGCTAGTGCCAAACGCACTGCATTTGCAGTAGGACCGTTTCTATCAGCATCAGGATTACTTACACCTCCCAACGACAGAGATATTATGTCGGCATCGAAGGTTTCCCAACACCATCGAATAGCATTTGCAACTGAATTTTCATTGCCAGAATTACTACCGTCATCATTTGCATTCAATGCAGCGGCCATACCTAGTGTCACATCTGGAGCTACGCCCTCAAGGTAACCATCTGCAATTAGTATTCCTGCCATCATTGTTCCGTGCGAAGATTCGCTATATTCAATAGGACTATTGGAACCGGAGATGAAGTCTTTGAACACTACATCGGCATTTTCTAAATCGGGATGGTCAATGTCAATTCCTGTATCTACCATACAAACATTAACCCCAAAACCAGTTAATCCAGATCCTTGTAATTCCCTTGCACCTGTATCTTCAAAGGCCCATTCTGATGTATCAGGTGGTATTTCGATAAACAATACTTGTGAACGCCAAATAGCCCAAACAATCAACACTACAATCAAAAATATTCCTGTATTAGCAATTCTCCTTGAATTTCTCGTGGCCTTTGCGATTACTGGGACGGGAGTAGGGTCCCAACCTAGGACTTCACTTCTCCATCCTTCCTGGTGACCGATAGTTGATGAATCCGCAGCAGAAAGTATTCTTGGATCACTGGGTTCAGGTATGAACTCAAAACTATTGAGTTCATCATCGTCCCACATAGGTAACGCTAACGCCATCAACGCTTGAACATATGTCTTATTCCAGCAAGTGAAATGCCTACAAAATAGGCAATTTTACTAACCGATATCAGAATCTACTCGAAGAGCCTCTGCGAGCCGCTTTGTATCCACCGAACAGTACTAGCGCTGTTAGTGCAATGATAGCGACCATAAGCCATGGTGATTCATCACCTTCTTCTTCCATATTAGCGAATTTTCTCTCGAACTTAGCAGAATCTTCGCTACTTGAATCAAGTGGTGTATCATCACTTACCTCAAGGGTAATTTCGAATCTAGCAACACCAGGTGGGAAATCAGTATATTGGAATTCCGCAGTTGCATCTCCTCTAGCAGGTACAGTCGAAATTGTGTAGGACTGACGCGGATAATCTGTATCGGTTCCGTCCTGTCCTTCCAAGTAAACTATTACCTCACCTGTTGAAAGATATCCAGTGTTTGTAATTGGAATGGTAATCACTCCGTCTTCATTAGCAGCAGCATCTGCTGCGAATGGAGTAATTGATCCTGTTTCAATCGAAAGTTTAGCAACTGAGATTCTGGCTTCAACAGTTGTAACTTGGGTCTCGTAATCTCCTTTACTATCTGCTGTGAATTCAATCATACATTCTGTATCAGTTGCATTTGTAGGTGCATGGATTTTGAATGCATGACTCCATTCCGAGCCATAGGTTAGTGGAGCAGATTGATTCTCTCCGAATAGACCTGTCACATCCCATCCATCTTCACAATCTGAATCAATAGTGTATCCGAATGTTATATCGTCATCACCATTACCTGAATTGAGTACTCTCAAAGTTACATCTGCATTGTCACCATCTGCTACTCCAACAATTTCTGTCGCATTAACAAATGATATTGCAAACTGTTGAGGCACATGGACAGTAATACTCTCTTCGCCTTGTCCACCATCAGCTGTAAATCTCAGGTTAACTGCGTGACCAGAACTGTATTTGCGAGTTTCATTCTGCATTGGCAAAATGATTCTTGCATCTACTTCAGTATACAATAATTGATTAGGATCGCTGTTATTTTCTCCAATACCCATGTCGATATTCATTACACCGACCCATTCGCCAGTTGAGTTTAGATACTCTACATTCCAAAGATCTGAATCATCACCTAGGCTCAGACTTGAGGACGAAGTATATTGATCTGAGATTTCAGTTCCTTCATATGTTAATCCAAGTGTTAACTCAATTACCTTGTATCCATTGTCATCATCTGCTATTGCATCCATCTCGGTAAGATCAGATGCATCGAGCAGTGTCACATTGTCTAGATTATTAATTGAAATTATGTCAACTACTAAATCAGAATCAACACGTCGACTGAATTCCATCAACTTGTCAATTTCGGTATCTTGACCGATATCAACTACTATTCCTGCAGTGTAATCCATTGTTAAGTTCAATTGGTGTTGAATTGTTTCGAATTCGCTGTCAAGAGAAACACTACCTTGTGGCAGAGTCAACACTATTTGTCCATTTTCATCAAATTGTGCAACCCATGCCACTCCATTTTCTAATACAACCTCGACATCGACGGCTTCGGAAAGGTTTCCAACATTGTCAACTTCATTTTGAATTGTGCTCCAAGTTGTGTTGACGAATAGCATTCCACCTTTTTCCATTTCCAAGTCGATAGATGCACCTTCCAATACTGATGCGTCTAATGTACCAATTGCAATACCGTATCTTTCGTTTGCATTGCTACTTACTCCCTCAACAACAACAGTCCAATTTCCAGGAGTTATTTCCTGACTCCAAGATAGAGTACCATTGTCGTAAGTTGTTGATTCAATAGTAACGGCCGAATTCGTAAATCCAATCGCCGGATAAAGTGTAACAACTGCATTTTCTAGGCGCTCTGTATCGCCCAAATTATCAGTGATGTTTCCGGAAACCTGAACCAGTCCAGCAACCATTCCAAAGTCGGTATCGGTTCTGTGGGTAGTACCAATCTCTAGGTAACTATTGTTTTCATCAGAATAATTCACGGAAGCATAACCTTCTTTCTCAGCAGATATATTGTAATTTTCAAGAATTGGAACGAATATCTTCCAAACACCAGTTTCATTTGTAACTACGGAACGATTCAATCCATTATCAGTTGTGATAGTCAAATTGACTTCGCTGATACCTATCTTTTGATCTTCATTCTCCGAAGCAAAATCCCAGTAGACCTTTCCACCGATAGCAACTGACTGATCGATCAATACAATTCCTGCTTCCCATGATCCGTTGACAATTTGGTCAGCAGAGTTGTATATTCCTTCATTCAAATTCCATCTTTCCGATCTGTCTGTAATGTTAACAGCTAAAGTCCAATTTCCAGGCATCAACAATTCAGTAAGTTTTCCAGTCGAACATTCTGTAGCAGTAGTCTCAATACACGGTCCAAGGCTGACATTTTTCAAACCATCCAAACTTACTGCTGTAACACGCATCGAAGAAATTGGATTTCCAGTGAGGGAGTTTTGCAAAGTCATATTCACGTGCATTGCAGTCCTTGTTCTCCACAGTAGGTCTTCGTCAGATGTTGTTTCATCTACAACTAACATACCTCTGAAGAGCTCTGTTTCATTTCCAACTTCGTATTCACTGATTTCAACAGACCATTCGCCTTGAGGAATATATTCAGCAAATGTTCCATCTGAATCTGTTTCAATATTTCTCATAATATCTGCATCGGCCATATTACGTAGTCGAACTGAACTGTTGTCCATTGGGGAACCGTCTTCCTTAGTCACATTACCCTTAATCAGATACTTCGGCTCTAGAATGACATCTATTACATCGCCTGCTGGTCCAAGACCAATGTCGATATTAGGTACAGTTGCTTTACGGAAGTAAACACTCGCATTTTCATCACGAGGATCGTCTTCAGTCATTGTTACAATGTATGTACCTACAGATAATTCAACTGTTAACTCTCCAGTAACATCGTCATACATGTCACTCGTTACTTCGACATCCAATCCGAAATCGTTGGTGGAAGTGATGTTGAATTTCGGTGAAATAGCTGTACCGTTTTCCCAAACTTGATCTTCATTTGTATCTAAGAATACACGGAAGGTTAGTGAAACATTAGCTGGGTTTGCAACTAAAATTACACGATCTGTGTAATTGGTTGTATTAACATCAACTGGCGCAACATTCATGTCAGAATTAGAAACAGTAAATGTCCAGACATCTACTCCTAAGTTCATCAAGAATGTTCCATCTGCTCCGATTTCATCTCTCCATTCAAGGCCATTTGAATCGGTAGCAATAACTTCAGAACCTTGTGAACCAGAAATTCCATCATTCCATGAGATACCACTGCCGTTAACAGGTGAATCTCTGAGCCAAACAGTTCCCTGAACCATATCGGAATTCATCAAGTACAGATTTTTACCTTCTTCAGTGACATTTGACGCATTTGTGATTAACATTCCAGCTGTCAATGTGTTGGTAGCTCCTGCAAAGGTTTCAGCAGTAACATGGAATACCATATTTTCAGGCATTCTAAATGAGTAAGCTCCATTTTCATCTGATGTTGATTCAAGAACGATTAGTCCTGAACGTGCGAAGATATTGACTCCAGATGCACCGGTAAGATCAGTCTTAGGTATATCAGATGGAACATTGTATATCTCACTATTTTCCAAGATGTTTTCAATGTATCCAGCATCCTTACCAGGTCCTGCCCAAATTGTACCATTAATCCAAACACTGACTGAGTAAGACAAATTAAATTCTAAGTCTTCAGTAGTAGCTTCGAATTCATGCCATAGGACATATTCTTCATCTGTTTCATCCGATATAATCCACTGCCCCATGTCTATTTCAGCATGAACAACTCCATTCTCATCGGATACAGCAGTGACCTCGTACACATTCAAATCTGTACTTTCCGTATTAGTGAAAGTTAATGTTCGGTTAGATAGATCCAAACCTGAATCTCCTGCATCTAGATTAATTGTAATATCTCTCTTAGTAGGCACAGAAACTGCCATAGAGATGTTTTCTGAATCTTGACCAACAGAGAAATTCTCTTCTACTTCATACCAGCCATCACCATCGACATCAACTCGCCATTGGTAATCTCCAGTTGCAATTGGTCCATAACTGAATGAACCATTTTCATCTGTAGGAATCATTATTGGGTCTTCATCAGGTAAATCAAAGTCAATTAACTCGATTTGAGAATCTGGAATTGGTGTGGGCTCTCCATCAGTGAAATAGTCTGCATACAGTATATCCTCGAAGATAGAACCAGGCATCTTCATATTTAGACCTGAAGATGGTTCCAATGTTACTTCAACAGGATCTGGAAGAAGGATTTCTCTACCACTTGGCATTACTGCAATCATATTGTAAGTTCCCGGCATTAATCCAGTCTTGTAGAATGAACCAGGGGCGACCATAGGTCCAGAGAATGTTCCTTCGCCGATGAATAATCCTGTTCCGTTTGCAATTCCAATACCTTCGAATACACCCGTTCCTTCGAATGTTTCTGCATCAAGAGTCTTGACTACTTTCACTATACCGTCTGCAGTCATTCTTCCGCTAGCATTTACTTTACCTTCGAACAAATAATCTCCATTAGACTTCAAACATGCAATGTGTGTTGAAGAAACAGTCTCATCATCTACAGTCTCATTGAACATAGGCAGGGTAATTATTGTCTCATTATCAATGGTTTCAACATCACAATCTGGTGCATCATAATCAATCCATGTTGCTGAGATTGTACCAGCGCCATCGAAGGATGCGTTTGCAGTGTAAGATCTTCCATCTTGAACATCACGAGAGTAGTTACCAGTGAAACCTCTAACGATACCTGTATTTCCTTCAGTATCGAATAGACCGTCTTTTGTGAAGAGTACTTCGCCGGTTCCAGGAATTACTCTTGAATCACCAGCTTCGGTAGTGAATGAACCACTTGTAGTAGTTACAGTGTAGTTACCAGTCATTTCCCAAATGTTTCTCAAGATAAACTCAACATCATCCAAAGCTTGCCCTTCAAAGGATTCATGGCCAGTCCAGGTAACTGTCCCTGAAACTCCACTAGAATCAATTGAAATATCGAAATTACCATCAAATGCTGTTAATCTATCTGCTTCATCACCTGTTACGTTTTGGGTTACTTCACCCATCCAAGTCATGTTTGCTACATTTCCAAGAATTGCAGTAATTGGGTTAGTATCACGATCTTCATTAGTATCTGTTCTGATATCTGAAACAAGGGACTGAATTTCTCCTCTAGCTACAGTATCCTTAGCCAAAGAATCATCATAGACACCTGCATATGCAGATACTCTGATTTTACCAGCAGGTACAGTATAAGACCATTCTCCGTTTTCATCTGCATCTGTGAAACCGATTGGAATCCAATATGTGTCATCATCTAAGTCGGTTTCATCTTCTCCGGAGAAAGCATCTCTTTCAATCAATAACCTGACATCAGACAATGGCTGACCATCGTCAGACATACTTACAGTTCCACTTACTTCTGCTCCAGCATAATATTTCATAATCTTGACACCGGTGTTTGCATTTCCGATTTTATAGTCGTTATCTGTGTCATACCAATTTGCGATAACAAAGTGGTTCAACATAGCACCCGGCATAGGTAATGCGTTAGTTAACATCGAGTTAGGAGTACCTGAACCGTAGATATTGTTCGCAAAGTGCTGACTTGGTTGCTCAGTAGATGCGAAACCAAGAGTACTTGCTCCATAACCAACGTATGTTCTAGCCAGCATTGTTTCGAAGAATGCAGGGGTATGATCAACTCTAATATTAGCTAATGTCAATGGGTCGAAAGTTTGGCCAGATTGTTGGTTTAGCACATCCTTTCTCATTTCATCATTGAATTCTTCTCTTGTCATTTCCTGATTGAATTGACCTCGAGTTGTCATGTAAACTTCTGTCATGAAAGTTGAGAAGTCTTGACCAGAGAGAATTGTTGGCGCAGCAAAAATTCCAGTTGGATTAGTTCCACTGTATTCAGAATTATACATTCCAGCACGAGGATACAACTTGTTATCGATAGCGAAGTATCGTATCTCGTGATCTCTTGTAATCATGTCACCAGGGGCGCCTTCGTAATTCTGGACAGAGTAGACTCTGTTATTGGACAAATCCGCATACAAATCATGCACAGCTTCACTTTCCATAGTGGATAGAAGTTGAGTGATCAATGCGATTCTTGCATTTGTGCGATGGATTCCTGTACTAACAGAATCATACTCATCAATCATATCTGCAGTGTACCAATAGTCACCAAAGATATGGTGAGTAGTATTATCTTCGGTATCTGCAGCAGCTCTGATATTATTATTGAAAACAGGTTGCGCTTCATCCATAGAAGCGAAGGCATCGCCCACACAATCATAGTCGGTAGGACACTTGATTAGTTCACCATTCTCGTACA
>MDTG01338483.1_pt1 | contig 26540 bp, 27 predicted proteins | sample 811421 | NCBI WGS metagenome assembly MDTG01 (sample SAMN05326645, study PRJNA326480) | marine metagenome | isolation source: seawater | place: Pacific Ocean: South East | collected 2011
CTCGCCGAGCCAGCCGACCCGCAGCGTCTGGTCGCAATTGCCGGTGTCCGCGGTGAACTCGGCGCGGGCGCTGCCTTCCGGCTCGATGATGTCGTCCAGCCAGTTCTGGCTCCAGCCCGACCCGTCATTGGTGTAGAAGCCGACGACCGTGTTGACCTCGGTGTTGTTGTGGATCTCGAAATAGCCCTCGGATCCGGTGCCCTGAGCCAGGGCGGAACCGGCGAGAAGCGGAGCGGCGATGGCCGTGACAAGAGCCAGATGATGCAGACGCATGTGGAAGGTCCCCCGGGGGCGAAACGCCGGCCGAAATGGCACGGCGAGACACTCTAGCGGGGGACGTGCCAATCCAGAAGCGGACAATTGCCGGCCCTTGGGCCGGGTCGAAAAGAGCGGGGGAAATCGGCTCCCCCGCTCGCTTTTCGTCGCTCCGAACGCCGGCGCTCGGGGCTGGTGCCGGACGGCTTACTTCTGACCTTCGGCCGACATGAACTCGAACGGCGTTGCCGCCTCGAAGTGTTCGGCCGCATTGCCGGAGTAGTAGTGTCCGCCGGCGATCGCCAGCTTCTTCGGCTCGGCGCCCTCGGAGAAGTCCAGATCGGCGAAGTCGACCCAGAAGGTGTTGGGCGTCGTGGCGCTGTCGAAGAAATAGACCAGGTTGGTCTGGTCGGCTGCCGTGCGCCACAGGGTCGAGGCGATGTTCGGCTGGCCGGGCGTGGAAATGCCGAGCGGCACGCTCACGCCGCGCATGATGGAAAGCGACTGTGCGACCGCCTGATTGGCGTAGTTCTTTCCGGGAACGGAGTTGATGAAGTTCTTGTCCAGCTTCTTGGTCGCTGCATCCAGCAGGAAGGAGGCACGCACGAAGCGGTCGGCGGCACTGACGGTGCCGGGCAGGAAGGCATTGCCGCCGATCTTTGACCAGTAGGTGTTGAGCGCCAGCTGCTGGTCGAACACCGGCGAGTTGGTCATCACCTTGTAGTCCTTGCTGTGATGCACCACGAGCTTGCCGTCGACATACTCGAAGATCGCGCTGTCGCCGCTCGGGTCGGAGACCGACAGATGCAGGCTAGCGGCCGAGCCGTTGGGAAGCTTCGGCGCGACGATCTGGAAGTCGGCCTTCTTCAGACCGTCCACGGTTTCCGCGACACTGGCGAAATTGTCGAGCACATATTGCGCCCAGAGACCGATGACGAGCGGCTGGCGGCCACTGCCCTTGCCGTAGTCGGATTCCGCCAGATAGAGCATGTTGGCGACGAGACCCTTCTCGTTCATGCCGTCGGCGCTCGCCGTGTTGTAGCCCGACGCGATCACGCTGCCGTATTTCGAGGTCCATTCGGGCGAGCCCGGACCGGCGTTGCCGGAGCGTGTCATGCCGCGCGGGAACACCCACAGATCGGTCTGCATCTCCTCCATCCAGTCCATGTTGCGCCCGGTGATTACCGTGTTGTCCTCGCCGACATAGACGGTGCGCGTGCAGGCGAGGGAGGCCTGCGGCAGGACGCTGACCCCGAACATCAGCGCGGCGGCGAGGGCGGGCAGGATCTTGGACTTGGACATGTGAGCGGTTCCTGTCGTGGGGCGTTGAACGAAAGACGATGGGAACAGCTCTATCGTCCAGCCTTTAACAGTCGGAAAATAATCAATGAAAATAAAAACTTAATCGAAAACTGACGTCGCGGTTTCTGCTGATTGTCGCGTGATTCCCCCGCTCAAACGCATCCGGCCGGCGGGGGTGCCGCCGGCCGTGTCGCGAAATCAATCAATGCGAGCGGGGATTGCCGCCCTCAGGTGTTGAACTTGAAGAGCAGAACGTCGCCGTCCTTCACCACATATTCCTTGCCTTCGTCGCGGGCCTTGCCGGCTTCCTTGGCGCCGCTCTCGCCGCCGAGCGCGACATAGTCGTCGAAGGCGATGGTCTGCGCGCGGATGAAGCCGCGTTCGAAGTCGGTGTGGATCACGCCGGCGGCCTGCGGGGCCTTTGTGCCCTTGCGGATCGTCCAGGCGCGGGTTTCCTTGGGGCCGGCGGTGAAATAGGTGATCAGCTCCAGCAGGTCGTAGCCGGCGCGGATCAGCCGGTCGAGGCCGGGCTCCGTCAGGCCCATGGTCTCCAGGTAGTCGGCCTGTTCGCTCTCGTCGAGCTGGGCGATTTCCGCCTCGATCGCGGCCGAGATCACCACGCAGGCCGCGCCTTCCGCGTCCGCCATCGCCTTGACGCGCTCCGACTGGGAATTGCCGGTGCCCGCTGAGCCTTCCTCGACGTTGCAGACGTAGAGGATCGGCTTGGTCGTCAGGAGGTTCAGCCCGTCGAGGATCTTCTTCTCCTCCGGGGTGGAGACGTCCAGCAGCCGGGCCGGCTTGCCGTCGTTGAGAAGCGCCAGCGCGCCTTCCATGATCGGAATGACCGCCTTGGCCTCCTTGTCGCCGCCGGTTGCCTTCTTCTTCAGCGGCGCGAGACGGCGTTCCAGGCTTTCCAGGTCGGAGACCATCAGCTCGGTCTCGACGGTCTGTGCGTCGGCAATCGGGTCGATGCGGCCGTCGACATGGGTGATGTCGTCGTCCTCGAAGCAGCGCAGCACATGCGCGATGGCGTCGACCTCGCGGATGTTGGCGAGGAACTGGTTGCCGAGGCCCTCGCCCTTGGAGGCGCCGCGCACCAGGCCTGCGATGTCGACGAAGGTCAGCCGGGTCGGGACGATGTTGGCCGATTTTGCGATGCGCGCGATGTCATTGAGGCGCGGGTCCGGCACCGCGACCTCGCCGGTGTTGGGTTCGATCGTGCAAAACGGATAATTCGCCGCCTGCGCCGCCGCCGTCTTGGTCAAGGCGTTGAACAGCGTGGACTTGCCCACGTTCGGGAGGCCGACGATGCCGCACTGAAAACCCATTTCGATCTAGTCCTTCTTGCCGAACATCCTGGCGAGCCCTTCGGCGAGCGCGCTGCGGGGCTGCGTGTCCTTGCGGGCCGGAGGGGGCGTCCAGCGCGCTTGCGCATCGGGGCGCGTGGCGGCCGGCGCTTGCGGGCCGGATGGTTCGGTCGGTTTGCTTTTCGGAGCGGGAAGCGCCCGGTGAATGCGATTGCAGAATTCCGAGGTGCGCTCGCCGAGAAGCAGCGCCGCCTCGCGTCCGGTCTCCTCCAGCAGCGGCGCCAGCCAGTCCTGCTCGGCCTTGGAGAAATCGCCGAGCACATGCGCCGTCACCCGGTCCTTGTGACCGGGATGGCCGATGCCCATGCGCACCCGGACATACTCCTTGCCGAGATGCGCGTCGATCGACTTGATGCCGTTGTGGCCGCCGCTGCCGCCGCCGGTCTTCACCCGCACCTTGCCGGGGGCGAGGTCGAGCTCGTCGTAGAGCACGACGACATCGGCAGGGGACAGCTTGAAGAAGCGCGCGGCTTCTCCGACGGCCCGGCCGGATTCGTTCATGAAGGTCTGCGGCTTCATCAGGAGAACCTTCTCCCCGTCCAGCGTGCCTTCCGAGACCTCGGCCTGGAAGCGGGACCGCCAGGGCGCGAAGGTGGACTGCCGCTCGTGGATCGCGTCCACGGCCATGAAGCCGATGTTGTGCCGGTTGCGGGCGTATTTGGCCCCGGGGTTGCCGAGCCCGACGATGAGCCGCATGGGTTCTCTCCGTCATCCGCCGCCGCGTGACGGTCCGGCCCCTTGCAAGGCCGGACCGTCGGGTCGGTATCAGTCTTTCGAAGCGTCTTCTTTTGCTTCGTCTTCGGTCTCGTCGTCCGCCTCTTCCGCTTCATCGGAAGATGCGCCGCCACCCGGTGCGGCGATCGTGGCGATCGTGAAGTCGCGATCGGTGATCGTCGGGGTGCAGCCGGCCGGAACGTCGACCGCCGAGATGTGGATCGAGTCGCCGACATTGGCCTTGGCCAGGTCGATGATCAGCGCTTCCGGGATGCTTTCCGCCGGAACCGTCATTTCGACGGTGTGGCGCACCACGTTGAGCATGCCGCCGGCCTTGATGCCCGGGCACTTCTCTTCGTTGACGAAATGCACCGGAATATCGACCGTCAGTTCCGATCCCTTCGCAACGCGCAGGAAGTCGACGTGAATGAGGTCGTCGCGCACCGGATCGAGCTGGTAGTCCTTGGCGATGACGCGATGCGTCTGGCCGTCGACCTCGATGGTGCCGAGATTGGTCATGAACCCGCCGCGGTGGAGCGCGATGGTCGACTCCTTCATCGGGATTGCGATGGGAAGCGCGGGTTTCTTGTCGCCGTAGATCACGGCGGGGACGAGGCCCTGACGACGGAGTGCGCGAGCGGCCCCCTTGCCGACCCGATCCCTCGCCGAAGCCTTCAGCACATAGCCTTCAGCCATGGCAGTTCTCCTTGAGTTGTGTTGAAAAACGGGCTGTCGACCGCCTGCCGGTGTCGAAAAGGACGTGCGACGGTCGGTTTTGGCCCGAATGCGCCGCCTCCAGGGGTGCAGGTGCGCGCCGGTGCTATAGCCGAAGTCCTGCAAAAGGGCAAGCTGTGCGCGCCCTTCGCCCGCCGTTCGCCCGAGGTGCGACGGCACGCGGCGGCACGGGACGTCGGGTCGCAATGGCGAATGCAATCAATGATAGGTTTGTTTTTAAATAGTACACCAAAGAGAGTGCAATTATAGCGGCTAATTACTTTAAATATGCAACCTGAAACACAAGCAAAATGCGTCTTAAAATCATGATCTTGCGATAAATAATACTATATCCACTTCCCGTTAACCGGGGTTGGGCATTGTCTCTACGTAAGTTTGGGTGGGGAAACAATGTCTCGGAAGGGGATCTATATGAAAAAATATGTACTTGCATCCGCAATCGGGTTTCTGGCCATGACCGGTGTTGCCAGCGCCAACCAGTTCGAAGCCGAACTCAGCGCGCTTGCGAAGGGGAAGATTGCGGAAATCGCATCGGCTCCCGAGGTCATCAGCGCGGTGAAGGCCCAGAACGAAACGACCGCCGCCTACGACCAGGCCAAGATCGACGAGCTCGACAAGACCTGGCGTGCGCAGGCGGACGCAGCCGATCAGCCGATGATCGATGCCGCGCTCGACAGCGAGGTGTCCGGTTACCTGATGGATGTGCAGGACGGCAGCGACGGCCTGTTCACCGAGATTTTCGTGATGGATGCCAAGGGTCTGAACGTCGGCCAGAGCGATGTGACCTCCGACTACTGGCAGGGCGACGAGGACAAGTGGCAGCAGACCTATTCGGTCGGTCCGGGCGCGGTCCACATCAGCGAGCTTGAGGAAGACGAGTCGACCCAGACGGTGCAGAGCCAGGTCAGCGTGTCGGTTGTCGATCCCGACAGCGGCGCGGTGATCGGCGCGGTGACCTTCGGTGTGAACGTCGACAAGCTCTGACAACCCTTGGCGAGCGGGGCGGTGCGCCGCCTCGCCGCTGACCCAGTTCCGTCGGGAGATCGTGTCTTGAAAATTTCCGTGAAGCTGCCGGCCATCATCGTCGGTCTTTCGCTGATGTGTTCCGCGGTGGTCGGGATCGCCAGCTATGCGACAGGCGCTTCCACCGTCCAGTCGCTTTCTGAGGAACGCCTCACGGCGCTTGCCGAAAACCGCAAGAGCGCGCTTGAGGACTATCTGGCCGGGCTTCAGTCGGGACTTGTGTCCTTTGCGGACAGCAAGACCGTGCTCGGCGCGCTGGCGGGGCTTTCGGGCGGCTGGAGCAAGGCGGGCGATCAGCCCGCGCAGGCGCTGATCCAGGCCTATATCACCGAGAACCCGAACGAACCCGACAAGCGCGACGAATTGGACCGGGCCGGGCGCAAGCCCTACGACCGCGAGCACCGCAAGGTCCATCCGATCATGCGCCGTCATGTCGCCGACTACGGTCTCGGCGACCTGATGCTCGTCGATCCGCAAGGCAATGTGATCTATTCGGTCAAGAAGCGCGACGATTTCGCCGCCAACCTGCGCGATCCGGCCTGGAGCGACACCACGCTGGCCAAGGTGTTCGAGGCGGCCGCGGCGAGCGAGGGCGGCACCGCGCATCTGGAAGACCTGGGCGCCTATGCGCCGAAGGGCGGGCTGCCTGCCGGGCATATTGCGTCCCCGATCACGCTCGGGAGCAAGACGCTCGGCGTCATCGTCTATGAAATGCCGACCGCCGGTATCGGTACGGTCCTGGCGAATTACGCGGGTCTCGGCGAGACCGGCGATATCAATCTGGTGAACGAGGCGGGCCTGCTGCAGAACGACAGCCTGCGCACGGCCGAGGTCAACGAGCTTCTGTCTGCCGATCTCGACCGCCCCGAGGTCCGCGAGGCAATCGGGTCCGGACCCCGTTATGTCACGATGGCGGACTTCAAGGGCACGGAAGTGGAAGCCGCGATCGTCCCGCTCAGCTTCCTGGGCAAGCCTTACGCGCTGGTGGTGAGCCAGACGACCGAGGAGCTCTTTGCGCCGCTGGCGTCGCTGCGCAACTGGATCCTGATCATCACGCTGGCCGCGGTCGGCGTCGCGCTTGCGGTCGGGATCCATTTCTCGCGGGCCCTGACGGTGCGCATCAGCCGGCTTTCGGGCGCGATGGAAGGGCTTGCCGGCGGAAACACCGAGGTTGATCTTCCCGAGGACAGGCAGGCCGACGAGATCGACGCCATGACCCGCTCCGTGGTCGTCTTCCGCGACAATGCCATCGAGCGCCATGCGCTGGCGGAGGAGCAGAACGCCGGCCGGCGCGAGACGGAAGAGCGCGCCCGGCGGGTGTCGGAGCTGATCGAGCGCTTCCGCGGCGAGGTCGGCGAGATGCTCGATGCCGTGACCGCCAACGCCGGGCAGATGCAGGGCACCGCCCGGGCGCTCACTGCGGTGGCCGAACAGGCCTCCGGCGGCGCCAATACGGCCGCGGCCGCGGCCGAACAGACCTCCGGCAATGTGCAGACCGTCGCCTCGGCGGCGGAGGAACTGGCCGCGTCGATCCAGGAAATCGGCCGTCAGGTGTCCAATGCGACCGAGATCGTCGGCGGTGCGGTCACCAGTGCGGAAAGCACCAACGCCAAGATCGGCGGACTGGCCGAGGCGGCACAGCGCATCGGCGACGTGGTGAAACTCATTACCGACATCGCCGAACAGACCAACCTCCTGGCGCTGAACGCGACCATCGAGGCGGCGCGCGCCGGAGATGCCGGCAAGGGCTTTGCGGTCGTCGCCGCGGAGGTGAAGGAACTCGCCACCCAGACCTCCAAGGCGACGGAGGAGATCAGCGCCCAGATCTCGGCGATCCAGGGTGCCACCCAGGAAGCCGTCGGCGCGATCGGCGAGATCAGCACCACGATGGGCAGCGTCAGCGAATACACAAACTCGATTGCGGCAGCCGTCGAGCAGCAGGGCGCGGCCACCGGCGAGATCTCCGGCAGCGTGCAGGAGGCCGCACGCGGCACCCGTGAGGTCACCGAGGCGATGACCAACATCACCCAGCAGGTGCAGGAGACGAGCCAGTCGGCAACCGAGGTGCTGACCGCCTCGGGCGACGTCAGCGAACGGGCGGTGGCATTGCGCCAGACCGTCGACCGTTTCTTGAGCGAGGTGTCGGCAGCCTGATCGATCCTGCCCGTGACAGCGATGCACAAGGCCGGCCCTGCGCCGGCCTTGTCTTTTTGGGATGCGGGGATCTGTGGGCAGAGGGGCTTGCGGATTGACATTCCCGGTTTGCTGGGATCACCTGCCCACCCGCCGAAATCGCCAATCTTCGGCCAATCTCGAATAACCTGCGGATGCGGTGGTCATTGGCCCCTGCGTGAACCGCGCTCCGGGAGGACACCATGACGAAGCTCTCCAAACGTTCCATGCTGAAAACCCTGGCCGCGACGGCGCTTGCCACGGCCTGCGCGCTGGCGCCCGTCGCGCCCGCTGCCGCCGCAGACAAGGTGAATGTCGGCGCGCTGCGTTTCACCTCGCATGCGGCAAGCTTCGTCGCCTTCGAGCGCGGCTATTTCGCGGACGAGGGGCTCGACGTTGAGTTCACCTTCTTCCAGGCGGCCCAGCCGATGGCCGTGGCGATTGCCTCCGGCGACGTCGATTTCGGCATCACCGCGATTTCCGGCGGGTTGATCAACCTGGCGGAAAAGGGTGCGATCAAGGTCGTCGGCGGCGCCCTGCAGGAAGAGCCCGGTATCGACGGCCAGATGATCCTGGCCTCCAAGGCCGCCTATGATGCGGGCCTGACCAGCCCGGCCGCGCTTGCCGGCAAGAGCTTCGGCATCACGCAGACCGGGTCATCCTTCCACTACATGGTGCACAAGATCGCCGACAAGGAAGGCATTCCCCGCTCCGAGATCACCCTGCGTCCGCTGCAGAAGGTGGGGGCGGTGATCGGCGCGTTGAAGACGGGCCAGATCGACGCCTGGACCATCGTTCCCCATATCGCCAAGGCCATCGCCGCCGGACCCGAGATCGAGCCGATCGGCATGATCGCCGATTATATCCCGGACTATCAGGTTACCACGGTCTTCACCTCGACGGCGAACACCACCGAGCGGCCGGATCTGGTGAAGCGCTTCCTCACCGCCTTTGCCAAGGGCGCCGCCGACTTCAACGCCGCGCTGGTCGACAAGACGGTGAGCGAGCAGGAAGCCGAGGACATGGTTCGCCTGATCCACAAGTATGTCTATGCCGACCGTCCGTTTGACAAGGCCGCCCCCTCCATCCGCAACGGCGCGATGCGCATCAACGAAGGCGCGCGGCTGAACCTTGCCTCCGTCTCCGACCAGCTCGAGTGGTTCAAGTCGGAAAACCTGGTGCCGTCCTCGGTGACGCTCGAGATGCTGGTCGACAGCAGCTTCGTCGAGACGGACTGACGACACGCCGACAAAGGTCTGGACCGTTTCATGGATTTGCTGCTGCGCGGGGTGTCGCACACCTATGGCGACACCCAGGTTCTCCGCGACATCGATCTCGCCGTCGGCGAGGGCGAGATCGTGTGCATCATCGGGCCATCGGGCTGCGGCAAGTCGACCCTTCTGCGCTTCATCGGCGGGCTGGAACGTCCCGACGCCGGCGAGGTGCTGCTCGCCGGCGCGCCGCCGGCCGGATCGCTCAATCCGCTGACCTATGTCTTCCAGGATTTCGCGTTGCTGCCCTGGCGCACGGTCGAGGGCAACGTCTCGCTGGTGCTGGAGGACCACGGGCTGTCGGCGGCCGAGCGGCGCGAGGTCATCGACGACGTGCTGGCACGCACCGGCCTGAGCGACTTCAAGGCCGCGCTGCCGCGCCAGCTCTCGGGCGGCATGAAGCAGCGCGTGGCGATTGCCCGCGCGCTCAGCGTGCGCCCGGCGGTGATGCTGATGGACGAGCCGCTGTCGGCGCTCGACAGCCAGACGCGCGAACTCCTGATGGACGATCTCGTCGGCCTGTGGCAGCGCGAGCGCTTCACAGCCTGCTATGTCACCCACAATCTGGCCGAGGCCGTACGGCTCGGCCACAAGATCGTCGTTCTGTCGCGCCGTCCCGGGCGGATCCGCGAGATCGTCGAGATCGATCGCGATCTCGCCGACCGCCAGCAGGCGGACGCGAAGCTCGACGCGATCCAGCGCGATCTGTGGCAGCTGCTGCGCGACGAGGCGCGGGCCGCCGACCGGGAGCTTGCCGATGACACTGTCTGACACATCCGCCAAGGCGTCCGCGCGCGGCGAACCCGCAGGCGCAGACGCGTCGCCGGAGGCGGCGGACACCCGGCTGCAGCCCGTGCCCTTTCGCGGCGGCGGGTTCCGTCCAGTGCGTGTGCGTTTCGTTGGCCCGCTGGTGTTCGCGGCGATCCTTGTGCTGTGGGAGGCGGGATCGCAAAGCGGTGTGATATCCAACCTCGTCCTGCCGGCGCCGAGCGAGGCCTTCGAGGCGTTTCGCCAGCTGGTCGAGACGGGCCAGCTCTGGCGCCATCTCGGTGCGTCGCTGCAGCGCCTGATTGTCGGCTGGACGCTCGGCATGTCGCTAGGCGTTGCGGTCGGGCTGATGATCGGCCTGTTCTCTCTCGCCCGCGCGGGCCTGATGCCGCTGGTCTCGGCGCTGTTTCCGATCCCGAAGATCGCGCTGTTGCCGCTCTTCGTCATCTGGTTCGGGATCGGCGAGGGATCGAAGGTCGCGACGATCCTGTTCGGCTCGTTCTTTCCCACGGTGATTGCCACATCCGGCGGCGTCGACAATGTCGACCGTTCGCTGGTGCGCATGGGGCAATCCTTCGGGCTGTCCTGGTGGTCGATCGTGCGCAAGATCATCCTTCCCGGCGCCATGCCGGCGATCCTGTCGGGCGCGCGCATTTCCGCGTCGATCGCGATCATCCTGCTGGTCGCGGCGGAAATGATCGGCGCGGAATACGGCGTCGGCGCCTTCATCCTGATGGCGGGAAGCCTGTTCGCCACCGATCAGCTTCTGGCAGGCGTCGCGATCCTCTCCGCGATGGGGCTGATCGTTGGGTGGCTGATCGGGCGCGCCGAACGGTGGCTTTTGCGCTGGCGCAGCTGATTCCCGTCCTTGCGGGGCCGACCCGCCGTTGAGCGGACCGGAGCAGACCGGAGCGGCACCAACGGCCGGTCCGGACCGGCTCGCATCTTCAGTTTTGGAGCAAGGCTGCAATGCCACAGCTTAACGAGAGCCGGAAACGCATCCTTGTCACCGGCGGTGCCGGTTTCATCGGCTCGCATCTGAGCGACCGTTTGCTTGCCGAGGGCCACGAGGTGATCTGCGTGGACAACCTGGTGACCGGGAGCAAGCGCAACATCGCGCATCTCGACGACAATCCCCGGTTCGCGTTCCATCTGCACGATGTCACAGCGCCGCTCGATGTCGCGGTCGACGAGATCTACAATCTGGCCTGTCCGGCCTCGCCGCTGCACTATCAGCGCGATCCGGTGCAGACCGTGAAGACCGCCGTCCTCGGCGCCATCAACTTGCTCGACCTGGCGATGCGCCTCGGCGTGCCGATCCTTCAGGCCTCGACCAGCGAGATCTATGGCGATCCGCTGGTGCATCCGCAGCCGGAAGGCTACTGGGGCAATGTCAATCCCGCCGGGCCGCGCGCGTGCTACGACGAGGGCAAGCGTTGCGCCGAAACCCTGTTCTTCGACTACCATCGCCAATACGGGGTCGACATCAGGGTCGCGCGGATCTTCAACACCTACGGCCCGCGGCTTCGGCGCGCCGACGGTCGCGTCATCTCCAATTTCATCGTCCAGGCGCTGCGCGGCGAGCCTGTCACAATCTATGGGAACGGCGGCCAGACGCGTTCGTTCTGCTACGTCTCCGACATGGTGGACGGTCTCGTCAGGCTGATGTCGGCGGGCAGCGGCGCCATTGGCCCGGTTAATCTCGGCAATCCGCGGGAATGCACGATGCGCGATCTCGCGCAGCTCGTCTTGCGGGAGACGGCCGCGCCGGAGTCGCTTGTCTATCTGCCGCTTCCCGCGGATGATCCGAGGCAGAGGCAGCCGGATATCCGGCTTGCGCGCACCGCGCTCGGATGGGACCCGTCCGTCGGCCTGGAAGACGGGATCAGGACGACGATCGACTATTTCCGGCATCATCCCGACCTTGCCGGGGACTGATCCGGCCCGGCAACGACAGGCGGCGGACCACGCTACACAAGAGGCGGCTCGCGGACGTGCTTTTCAGTTTGATCGATCTGGTCGACCGTGCCCTGTCGCTCGATGCGCGTCACCGTCCGGGCTTCCGCGCGGCGCCGGCGCGGCTCCAGGGGGTGATGCCAACGCCGGAGCTCCGGGAGGAGGGGTGTTTGAACGTCCCTCCGCTTGTGTGGCGGCGGGAAGACTTGACGGGCGCCCTGCAGGGGCCGGCCGGCGTTCTCGAGGAACACGGGGTGCGCGTCTCGTCGTTGCCGTATGTCAGTGCGGACGCGGACGAACATGCACGACTGCTGCGCCTGTCCGGGGCGAAGCTGCGAACCCTGTGCGAGACCCACTGGAATCCGGGCCTGCGTCCGGCATTGCGGCGCAAGCTCGACGCCAGAATGCGCGTCACGGCCCTTGAGGGCGAAACCATCCTGCTCGGGGCCTATTTCGCGGACTGCAACAACTATTTCCACTTCTGGATCGACGCGATGTCTGACCTCTGGTTCCTGGCGCAATGCGGCGTCGACCTGTCGTCGGTCCGCAATGTCCTGATGCCCTGGAACGGCGTGCGCTGGCAAAGGGAGATCGCGCGGCTCTGCGGCCTTCCCGAGGAGCGGATCGTGCCCCTGTCGTCGGCCGACGGCTTCGTCCTGGAAAAGCTCCATCTTGCGGTGCGGACCAAGGGCGGGTTCCGCAATCACGACTGGATCGTCTCCGCCCTGCGCGAGCTCAGCGGTTGGCGGGCGCCGAGGTCGGACGCTCCCGCAACGGGGGCGTCGGGACGCCGCATCTATGTCACCCGGGGCGGCGCATTGCGGCGTCCACTCTTCAACGAGGCCGCCGTGCTTGAGGCGCTTGCCCCGTTCGGCTTCGATGTCGTCGATTGCGCCAGCCTGACGGTGACCGACCAGCGCGCTTTGTTCGCAAGCGCGGAGATCGTTGTCGCGCCGCATGGCGCCGGGCTGACCAACATCGTCTGGGCCCGGTCGGGAACGAAGCTGGTCGAACTGATGCCGCGTGGCCACGCCAACCCCTGCTTCATGGATCTCGCCTCCCAGGCGGGGGTCGCCTATGGCGTCGTTCCCTCCGTGGTCGAGGAGGACGGGGTAAACCCGATCTATGCGGGCTTCGGCGTCGATCCCGCCGATGTCGCCGTGCTTGTGCGGCGGATGCTCGACGGCTGAGGCGCTTCCGCCGGACATTTGCCCGGCGGAAGAACGGTCGGGTTCAGCGCACGCCGGCCTGATAGAAGACGGCGCTCGAGCCGTCGCGGGCGAGCGAGAGCACGTCGTAGTGCGCGTTCGGATCGTCGCCCATGCCCATGGAGCCGGCCGGCATGCCCGGCACGGCGATGCCGGCGATGTCGGGACGCTCGCTCATCAGCTTGGCGACGGCCTCTACGGGCACGTGTCCTTCCACGAAATAGCCGTCGATCACGGCGGTGTGGCAGGCTTCCATCGCCGCCGGCACTCCGACCTGCGTCTTCACCGGAGACATGTCCTCGCGGTTCTCGATGGTCAGGCGGTAGCCGGCCTTGCGCATGCCGTTGGCCCAGGCGTCGCAGCATCCGCACCAGGGGGATTTCCACACGGTCACTTCCTCGGCCGCGATTGCCATGCCCGGTGCCGAGAGCAGGCCGACGGCGACAAGGGTTGCGAAAATGCGTCGTGTCATGCGGGAGCGTCCTTGTTGGATTGATCACAGGGGGCGACCCTAGCTCCTCCAGCTACTGGAAGGTCAAGCGATGCCGGCGCGCCCTTGCCCCCTGGACCTGCCCGCATATCTGTCTTGAGGTACCCCGCAACATGCGGGGACAGGAGGAACGGGAGGGTTTCATGCAAATCTCGACGAGCATTGTCCTTGCCTCGGCACTGCTGCTGGCACCGCTTGCCGCCCAGGCCGACGACCACCGCACGGCCGCGCCGGAGGGCGCCGCCGTCTATTTCATCACGCCGGAAGACGGAGCGCGGGTGACGAGCCCGGTGCTGGTGCGCTTCGGCTTGAGCGGCATGGGCGTGGCGCCGGCTGGAACGGAAAAGGAGAAGACCGGGCATCATCATCTGCTGATCGACCAGGAGCTGGAGAACGCCGACGATCCGATTCCCGCCGACGACACGCATCGTCACTTCGGCGGCGGCCAGACGGAAACGACCGTGGAGCTCGCGCCCGGCCAACACAGGTTGCAGCTGGTCCTCGGCGATCACAATCATATCCCGCACCAGCCGCCGGTGATGTCCGAGGTGATCACGATCACCGTCGAATAGTTGCAGGAGACACGAAAACGGCGGGCCGAGGCCCGCCGGTGCGGCTGTCCGTCTGGAGCGTCTGCCGTCCGGCCTCAGTTGAAGAGGCTGGAGACAGACTGTTCGAGCGCGGTGCGCGAGATCGCTTCGCCGATCAGCGGTGCGATCGAGATCGTGCGGATGTTCGGCGCGGCCAGAACGGCTGCGGTCGGCTCGATGGAATTGGTGATCACCAGTTCCTTGAGCTTGGAGGAGGTGACGCGGGCGACAGCACCGCCCGACAGCACGCCGTGGGTGATATAGGCGGTGACCGACTTGGCGCCCTTGTCGAGCAGGGCCTCGGCGGCGTTGCACAGCGTGCCGCCGGAATCGACGATGTCGTCGACCAGGATGCAATCGCGTCCCGTCGGCTCGCCGATGATGTTCATCACTTCCGATTCGCCGGGCTTGTCGCGGCGCTTGTCGACGATGGCGAGCGGCGCATCGATGCGCTTGGCGAGCGCGCGGGCGCGCACGACGCCGCCGACGTCCGGCGAGACGACCATGACGTTGTCGCTCGGGTAGCGCTCCTTGATGTCACGGGTCATCACCGGTGCGGCGAAGAGGTTGTCGGTCGGGATGTCGAAGAAACCCTGGATCTGTCCGGCGTGAAGATCGAGGGTGAGAACGCGGTGGGCGCCGGCATGGGTCACGAGATTGGCGACCAGCTTGGCGGAGATCGGCGTGCGCCCCGAGGCGCGACGGTCCTGACGGGCGTAGCCGAAGTAGGGCATCACGGCCGTGATCCGCTTGGCGGAGGAGCGACGCAGCGCGTCGATGATGATCAGCAGTTCCATCAGGTGGTCGTTGGCGGGAAAACTGGTCGACTGCAGGATGAAGACATCCTCGCCGCGCACGTTTTCCTGGAGTTCAACGAAGATTTCCTGATCGGCGAAGCGGCGGACCTGGCATTTCGCCAAGGGTGCGCCCAGATAATTGGAGACTTCCTCGGCAAGCGCGCGATTTGAGTTGCCCGCGACGATCTTCATGGCCCGCAAGTCCTTGTTGTTGGCTCCGGTGCCGCCTCGGCGCAGCATCGGCACGACAGGGTCACACGTGGTGTGTCTGACTTTGTTGTTGGCCATTGGCGGTTGGCCGGCGGTGCCCATGCCTGGGGGCAAGGCCGGAGATCCTCCAACAGGCGGCGGCGTTGTAGCAATCGCTCCGGCGTTTAACAACCGCCATGGGGCCCTTGGTCAAGGTTTTTTGAAAGCGGCGGGCGCAAGGCCGCGCGATCAGCGCCTCAGCCAGGCCGCGAGTTCGGCGACGGCGCGGCGCGCGGCGCGGTCGAGCGCGTCGGCGTCGACCCCGGCCCAGGGGTCGCCCGCAGCACCTCCGGCCGATTCCTGGCCGACGATGCGATGGACCCGCGCGCCGTTGGAATCGACCACGTCGAAGACATAGAACAGCGTCGTCGACGACTGGTCGCCGGAGGCGGACAGATAGCCGTTCACGCGGTAGGTGGAGGGGGCGCCGACCCGGCGCACGAGCCTGAGGTTCTGCTCGACCGCCTCGGCGCCGATGCGCCTGGACAGGGCGTCGGAGATATTGCCGGGCGCGCCGGTGAAGGGTTCGAAGGCGATGGTGACCTGTTGCGGATCGAGCGGCGGTGCGGCCCGCGCGGCAGGTGCTGCGTTTTCCGACACGAGGCCGGGGGGAACCGGATCTCCGGCGCAGGCGGTCAGGGCGAGGGCCGCGGCGAAGACGGCGGCACGCGATACGGTCGCACGGTTTTGTCTGATCACGCTCATGGGGCTTGCCGGTCTGCCTTGCTTGTCGTCGCTTGCGAAAATTCGGTTCATGACTGTTCGCGCAGCGGAACGGCCCTGCGCTCCCTTCGTTTAGCCCGCCTTGACCGGCAGGTCGAGAGGCAGCTTCGAAAGGCATTCCGGCGCGCCGTCGCGGGTCAGATAGGTCTGGCCGAGGCTCATCGCCGTTCCCGTGTCGGAATCCATCAGGATCATGTGCATGAAGATCACCATGTCGGGCACGATTTCCGCCGGGTTGTCGCGGTAGGCCATCGGCCAGTCCATCCAGCTCGGCGAGAAGCGCGTGCCCAGCGAATAGCCGCAGGCGTTGAGCCGGTGCGCGCCGTCGCCGCGCGCGTCCACGGCTTGCGCATGGGCGGCGAAGAGATCGCCGAAGGTGCGACCGGGCCGCATCGTGTCCTCCACCGCCGCAAGGGCGGCGCGGGCCGTTTCGTGCAGCTCCCGATGCCGCCGCGTCGGTTCGCCGATCACCGCCGTTCGCATCGCCGCGACATGATAGCGGCGGTAGGCGCCGGCCCATTCCAGGGTCAGCTGGTCCTGCGCATCGAGCGTGCGCCGGCCGCTCTGGTAGCGGCACAGCAGCGCCTCTCGGCCCGAGCCGATGACGAACTCGTTGCCGGGGTAGTCGCCGTCGCCGGCGAAGACCGCGCCCTGCATCGCGGCCAGGATCTCGCCCTCGCGCGCGCCAGGGCCGATCAGCGGCCAGCCGGCCTCCCAGGCGGCATCGGTGAGTGCGGCGGCCTTGCGCACCATCGCGATCTCGGCCGGGCTCTTGACCGCCCGCAGCACGGGGATCAGCCGCGAGGCATCGGCGAGCAGCGCGAAGTCGGTGAGATGCGCCGCAATCTCCATGGCAATGCGTCCGGTCATGCCGTGGGTGTCGTATTCCACGCCGAGCCGGCAGCCGTCGAGATCGAGGTCGAACAAGAGGTCGCGCAACTGCAGCACCGGCGAGGCGCCGTCGCGGTCCTCCCAGATGCGGATGTCGCCGACGGTGGAGGTGATCTCGGCCTGGCGCTTGTCGGCGGAGCGGGTCAGAAGCACCACCCGGCCGTCGCGGGTCACCACCATCGACTGGAAATGGCAATAGCCGAAGGTGTCGTAGCCGGTGAGCCAGAACATGCTTTCCTGCGCGAACAGCAAAAGCGCGTCGTGTCCGGCGTCGGCCATGCGGGCGCGCACGGCGTCAAGCCGCGCGAGATACTCGGCGCGCGAAAAGGCAAGTGACATGGTTCAGGCTCCGGTAAGCGCAATTGCGGTCATCAGCCGCCCGTAATCGTCTTCGCCGCGATGGGTGGCGCGGCGATAGGAGAAGAAGGCGTCCTCCTCAGCGTAGGTGCAGCGCGCCAGGTCGGCGACGGCGCCGACGCCGGCGGCCTCAAGCCGCGCGACGATATAGGCGGGAAGGTCGAAGCGGGCGTGTCCCGCCCGTTCGGAGGCGACGAAGAAACGGGCGTTGGCGCTGTCGGCGGCGGTGAAGCGGTCGACGAACTCCTGTCCGACCTCGTAGTTGGCCTGGGAGATCGTCGGGCCGAGCACCGCGGTGATTTCGGCGCGGTTGGCGCCAAGCGTTTCCATCTGGACGAGCGTCGCGTCGAGCACGCCGGTCAGCGCGCCGCGCCAGCCCGCATGGGCGGCGCCGATGACGCGGGCCTTTGCGTCGGCGAAGAGCACCGGTCCGCAGTCGGCGGTGGAAATGGCGAGCGCGATGCCCGCGCGATTGGTCACAAGCGCGTCGCCGCGCGGCTGGTCGGCGATGTCCCAGGGCGTCTCGACGGGGATCGCATCGGCGGAATGATGCTGGTGCGGCGAGACCAGCGCGCCCGGCGCGACCTTTAGAAGGGCTGCGACCCTTGCCCGGTTTTCCAGCACCGCGCTGCGATCGTCCTTCGATCCGAGGCCGACGTTCAGCGACGCGTAGATCCCGCGCGAGACGCCGCCGGCGCGGGTGAAGAAACCATGGACAATGCCGTCCAGGCGGCCGAGATCGGGAGAGGTCAGCATGGAGTGCGATTTGCCTTGAATGTCCGGCCTTTGGAAGTTTCGCGATGGTGGTCGCTGCCGGATGGCATGTCAATCGCACCGGGCAAGATCATGCCGCGTCGAAGGCCGCCAGCCGGACGTCCTGCGGCGCGACCGCCATCACCTTGAACAGCTCGCCCATCTGGTCGGGTGCGGCGAGGCGTTCCACGTCGTCGCGGATGCCCTCCTGCTCGGCCAAAGACCGGCCGGCGCCGAGCTGGCCGGCGCGTTCCAGCAGGCCGAGCCTGAGCAGGAAGTCGCCTTGCGTCATCAGCGGACGGGCGGCGACCGGGGGAGCCTTCGCCGCACGGGCCAGCGCCTCGAAATTCACATGCGCGGTGAGGTCGGCCTTGCCCGGCGTCTCCAGCACCGGAACCGGCTTGTGGTTTCGAACCGCCTGCAGGGTCTCGCCGACGGCGGTTTTTCCATAGCCGTAGTCGACGACGAGGGCGGCCCCGCCCTGTCCGGCTAGCCGCCCGGCGAGATCCTGCATGATCGCATTCGCCACCGGCTGGGTTTCCAGCACCGCGCCCTCGGGGGCGGTCTTCAGCTGCGGCGGCAGATCGGCCTCGTCGAGGCTGGCAAGCCCGGCCTGAAACCGCAGGCCGCCCGTCTCGTCCAGGCCGATGCAGCGCTCGCGCCAGCCGGCGCCGCCCTGCACGAACTGGCGGATCGGCAGCGCGTCGAAAAACTCGTTGGCGACGATCAGCAGCGGCCTGTCGTCGGGCAGGGTGGCGGTGCTGTCGTGCCAGCGGATGGTGACGCCGGTGTCTTCCAGCGTCTTTTTCTGGGCGGCGCGCAGGCGCGGGCTGGTTTCCACCAGATGGAGCGTCAGCGCCTTCAAGAACGCCGGGCGGAGCCGGGCGACGCGCAGCATGTCCGCGCTCAGCGTTCCCCGCCCGGGACCGAATTCGACCAGCGCGACAGGATCGGGCGCGCCCATCGCTTCCCAGGCATGAACGATCCAGGCGCCGAGGATCTCGCCGAACAGCTGGCTGACCTCCGGCGCGGTGATGAAGTCGCCGGATCGGCCGAAGGGTTCGGCCTGCATGTAGTAGCCATGCTCCGGGTCGCCGAGACAGCGGGCCATATAGTCGCTGACCGGCATCGGCCCTTGCGTTTCGATCAGCCGCACGATCCGGTCGAGAAGCGGGGAGGCGGGCATGTCAGGCATCGGACTTCGGCTGGGGATCGCGCGGCGCGCCTTCGGGGACGGCCGGCTTGCGCAGGGCGTAGGCAATGGCCAGTCCGCCGGCGATCGCCATCGGCAGCGAAAGCAGGATGCCCATGGTCAGGCCCGGGCCGAGATAGCCGATATGGGCGTCGGGCACGCGGAAGAACTCCACGAAAATGCGCGACAGGCCATAGCCGAGCGCGAAGAGGCCGGCGACCACCCCGGGCCGGCGCAAGCCGCCGCGCGCGACCGCGATGCGCACGATGACGAGAAGCAGGAGACCTTCGAGTGCTGCCTCGTAGAGCTGGCTCGGATGGCGCGGCTCGGGGCCGGCGCCGGGAAAGACGAAGGCCCAGGGCACATCCGTCGTCCGGCCCCAGAGTTCGGCATTGATGAAATTGGCGATGCGGCCGAAGAACAGCCCGATGGGCGCGACCGCGCCGGCGAGGTCGAACAGCGTCCACAGCGGAATGCCGCGCCGCCAGGCAAAGAGCGCCATCGCCGCGACCACGCCGAGAAACCCGCCGTGGAAGGACATGCCGCCGGACCAGACCGCGAGCGCCTCCAGCGGGTTTTGCAGGTAATAGGCGGGCGCGTAGAACAGCACATAGCCGAGCCGTCCGCCCAGGATCGTGCCGAGCGTCGCATAGACCACGAAATCGTCCACATCCACCAGCGAGGGGCGGATCTGCGCGCCCCACAGCTTGTCCGAGGTGACCAGCGCGCGCATCGACCACCAGCCGATGAGCAGGCCGGCGATATAGGCGAGCGCGTACCAGCGAATCGCGAAGGGACCGAATTCGATCAGCACCGGATCGATGGTGGGGAAGGGCAGGACGAGCGTCGGCATGGGATCTCCGGTTGAACGGCCGGCGGCCGGGACGGGTGCGGCGCGACGGTGCCGCCGAATGGAGGCTACCGTCAAGCGCATGCGAATGCGGTATATTCGCGGCACGTGACGATTTGCCGTTTGCCAGGTGTTTCGCCCGCGGGCAAAGCGCATTACCTAAGTGACAGGATCAGGGCGGCCGGGGCGGTCGCCCATGCAAGAAGGATATTTCGCGATGACACAGGGACCCAACCGCGTTCTCGACGATCTCGCCAAGCTGATGACCGATGCCGCCGGTGTGGCACAGGGCGCGCGCCGCGAGGTCGAAACGGCGTTTCGTGCCCAGGCGGAGCGGTTCCTGGCGGACATGGATCTGGTCAAGCGCGAGGAGCATGACGTCGTGCGCGACATGGCGGCCAAGGCGCTCGACATGGTCGAGGCGCTGGAGGCGCGGGTCGCCGAGCTCGAGGCCGCAAGCGGGAAGCCTGCGGACCGCACGCCGCCCGCCAACGACGACTGACCCCAGGGTCGCACCATCGTTCTTCCGTCCGACGCCTTTGTCGCTCCGGCCCCGGCCGGGGCGGTTCGATGCGCCGTTTTGCCGGTCGCGCGGGCTTGGCGCCGCGTCCGGTGTCGTCCACAGGCGCAACAGGGTAAATGAAAGGTGAACATATCTTCGCGTCACTTTCTGCCTATATACTGGGAGTGCGCAAAGATTCGCGGTTGATTGCCGCAGGCAGCGTCCGGGGTTTCCATCGACGGTGCCAGGCCACGCACAGGCCAGGATCCTGCGGACCGACACGGGCGGACACGCTTCCCGTTTGAGGGGCGGTGCTCCGCAAGCCGAGAGGAACGATGATGAGCCTCATCGACATCGAGTTCGAACGGCCCGCCAATCCCGTCGATACGATTGAGCATATCGCCGCCATCAACGACTGGTCCTTCGAGCGCTCCTGCGAGGAAGAGATCACGATTTCGGTCGCCGGCGGCTGGTGCGACTATCATGTCTCGTTTTCCTGGATGGAAGACCTGGAGGCGCTGCACCTGGCCTGCGCCTTCGATCTCAAGGTGCCGGATCCGCGGCGCACCGAGGTCGTGCGGCTTCTGGCGCTCGTCAACGAGCAGCTGTGGATGGGGCATTTCGACCTGTGGAACCGTGAAGGCGTGGTGATCTTTCGCCAGTCGCTGCTGCTTGCCGGCGGCGCGGAGGCAACCTCCAAGCAGATCGAGGGACTGCTGACGACGGCGCTGGAGGCTTGCGAGCGCTACTATCAGGCGTTCCAGTTCGTGGTCTGGGCCGGAAAGACGGCGGCCGAGGCCATTGACACCGCCTTGTTCGAGACTGCGGGGGAAGCATGAGTTTTTCGAAGACGCGGCCGCTCGTTCTGGTGGGCGCGGGCAAGATGGGCGGCGCCATGCTCGCCGGCTGGATCGCGTCGGGAACCGATCCGGATTCCATTCTCGTGATCGATCCGAAGCCCTCCGACGAGCTGCTTGCGATGGCGTCGGACAAGGGGTTTCGCAAGGAGACGAAAGTCCCCGAGGGCGTGACCGCCGGCGTGCTCCTGCTGGCGCTGAAGCCGCAGATGATGGCCGAAGCGCTCGACGCGCTCAAACCCGCCGCCGATGCGGACACGCTGGTGATCTCGGTCGCCGCCGGCACGCCGGCTTCGGTGTTCGAGGAGGCTTTCGGCGATGCGGCCGTGGTGCGGGTCATGCCGAACACGCCCGCCCAGGTCGGGCGCGGGATGAGCGTGGCCTTTGCCAATGCGCGCACCAGCGACGCGCAGCGCGAGACGGTCGACATGCTGCTCGCCGCCATCGGCGCCTCGGCCTGGATCGAGAGCGAAGACCAGATGGATGCGGTCACCGCCGTCAGCGGATCGGGCCCTGCCTATGTGTTCTATCTCACCGAGGCGCTTGCCGCCGCCGGCGTCAAGGCCGGCCTGCCGGAAGAGCTGGCGATGACGCTGGCGCGCCAGACCGTCTGCGGCGCGGGCGAGCTCATGTACCAGGTGGAGACGCCGGCTGCGGAATTGCGCCGCAACGTGACCTCGCCCAATGGCACCACGGCGGCGGCGCTCGGCGTCCTCATGGCCGAGGACGGGCTGCAGCCGATCATGGATGCCGCGGTCGCGGCGGCACGCAAGCGCTCGCAGGAACTGGCCGGCTGAACGCACCGGATGATCGGGGCGGAAATCTGCGCTCCTGGATGACGCTTTGCGTCGCACCCACTGGCGCTCGCGACGGTTTGCCCCAATGTAACAGGCAGGCCCGCAGTCCCGCGCATTCAGGAGGTTCCCGCATGGCAACCCAGAAGACCAAGCAGAAGATCGTCGCCGCCTTCCTTTCGCTCCTGGCGGAAAAGGGCTGGTCCGGCTTCGACATGAGCGATGTCGCCGAGGCGGCCGGCGTCAAGCTCTCGGTCCTGAGAGGCGCATTCGCCTCCAAGACCGCCTGTTTCAGTGCGTTTCTCGCCGACATCGACCAGAAAGTGCTCGACAGCGTCGATCCCGACATGACCGACGAGCCGGCGCGCGACCGCCTGTTCGACGTGCTGATGAGCCGGCTCGATGCCCTGCAGCCGCATCGCGAGGCGGTGCGCGCGTTGATGGCAGCGGCCCGCAAGGATCCGCAACTGGCGTTGACGCTCAATGGAGAGGCGCGGATGTCGCAGCGCTGGATGCTGACGGCGGCGGGCCTGCCGTCGTCGGGCTTTCGCGCGCAGATGATCGCGCAGGGGCTGGTGGTCGCCTTTTCCCGGGTGGTCGAGGTATGGCTCGACGACGAGGATCCGGGTTTTGCGCGCACCATGTCCGCCCTCGACAAGCAGCTCGACGACGGCGAGGTCTGGCTGTCGCGCCTCGACCGGGCGGCGGGCTTCCTCAAGCCGCTTGTGCGCCGCGCCCGCACATCCCCGCGCAACGAGCGGCCCTCGGGCGACCCGGAATCGCCGGCTTCCCCCTCGGCTGCCTGAGCGATAAGGTGGCGCGGTTCGGGCAATGTCGTTCCGGACCGCGTGTTCCACCAGACAGTTAGACCAAGCCATGAGTTCATCAGACACCGGCGGCGGGCCCGTCTCGCCCCCGCTTGATTTCGACACCTTCCTGAAAGTGGACATTCGCGTCGGCCGGATCGTCGAGGCGGAGCCGTTTCCCGAGGCGCGCAAGCCCGCGATCAAGCTCAGGATCGACTTCGGCGACGAGCTTGGCATCAAGAAGTCGTCCGCCCAGATCACGACGCACTATGCGCCGGAGGACCTCGTCGGGCGACAGGTGCTCGCGGTGGTCAATTTCCCGCCGCGCCAGATCGGGCCGATGATGTCGGAGGTGCTGACCCTTGGCGTGCCGGATGCGGACGGCGAGGTGGTGCTGTTGCGCCCCGACCTGGACGTGCCGCTCGGCGGGCGGCTGTACTGATTCTTGCCGGGACGTCGGGCGTTCGGCCTGATCGCCCGCCTTACAGCGGAATGCGCACGCGCGCGCTCAGGCCGCCCAGCTTCTCGCTCTGTCCCAGCATGATGTCGCCGCCGTGGCCGCGCACGATGTCGCGGGCGATGGCGAGTCCCAGCCCGCTGCCGCTTGCATCCTGATTGCGCGCCTGGTCGAGCCGGTAGAACGGGCGGAAAACGCTTTCGCGTTCGTCCTCCGGGATGCCGGGGCCGTCGTCCTCGACGATGACTGTCAGCCAGCCGTCGGCGTGGCGCACGTCGATGTTCAGCCGGTCGCCGTAGCGCGCCGCGTTGGTGACCAGATTCGCAAGCGCACGCTTGAAGGCGATCGGCTTCACCGTGACGAAGGGGTCGCCGACGAAGGTCGACGTGACGGTGGCGTCGAGGATCTCGGCTTCCGTTTCCAGTTCGTCCACGACCAGCGACAGGTCGGTCGGCTGGGCCTGTTCGTCGCCGTCGCCGCGGGTGAAGGCCAGATAGTCCTCCAGCATGGTCTTCATCTCGTCGACGTCATGCTGGAGCGCGCGCACCTCCTCGCTGTCCTTGAACAGGGCGAGCTGCAGGCGGAACCGCGTCAGGATGGTGCGCAGGTCATGGCTGACGCCGGCGAGCATGGTGGTGCGCTGTTCGATCTGGCGCTCGATCCTGCGGCGCATCTCGATGAAGGCCTGGGAGGCGCGGCGCACCTCCAGCGCTCCGCTCGGGCGGAAATCGTCGATCGGCCGGCCCTTGCCGAATTCCTCCGCCGCCGTCGCGAGCCGCTCCACGGGCCTTGTCTGGTTGCGCAGGAACAATAGCGCGATCACCACCAGCACCAGCGATGTGGACACCATCCAGACGATGAAGATATGCGAGTTGGAGGCATAGGTCTGGCTGCGTCTGGCAATCACGCGCAGCACGTTCTTTTCCAGCTTGATGCGGATCTCGACGAAGCTGGAGCGCCCGACGGTGTCGATCCAGAACGGCCGGCCGACCACCAGGCTGATCTGTTCCGACAGATAGAGATCGACGATGTCGAAGAAGGGTTTCGGGCGCGGTGGCGGCAGGGGTTCCGGCGGCAGCACTGTGACCGAAAGCGCCAGGTCCTGGCGCGCCATCTCGGTGATGCGCTCGAAGCCCTCGTCCTGCGGGTAGGTCTCCATCACGCTGATCAGCAGCGCGATTTCCCGCGCCACTGCCTGCGACAGGCGCTGGGTAACGAGATCGTAGTGCCGCTCCATGAAGACGAAGGCGAGCACCGCCTGCATGATCACGATCGGCACGACGATGATCAGCAGCGTGCGCGAGAACAGCCCCTTGGGCATGCGCCTGTAGAGCGCTTTCGACAGCGCGCGATAGGGCGTTGCCAGAAGATCGAGGGCGCGCCGGACCGGCCCGGGCAGGCGGGGACGCATTCGTTTCACCCTGTCGGAAACCGTCGCGATCGCGGCCGCGATCCGCGCGCCTAGTCGCATACGAGCCGGTATCCGATCCCGCGCACCGTCTGCAGATAGATCGGATTGCCGGGATCGGTCTCGATCTTGCGGCGCAGGCGGTTGATCTGCACGTCGACGGTGCGCTCGCCGAGGCCGCTGTCGTCGCCGACGATCTCGTTGCGCGGCACGGTGTCATTGGGCTTTTCGGCGAAGAGCGACAGGATCTCCTTCTCCCGGTCGGTGAGACGGACGATCTCCTCGCCGCGCTTCAGTTCGCGCCGCGCCGTGTCGAACACGAAGGGTCCGAAGCGCACGTCCGCCGGCAGTTCGGCCGCCGGCGTGGCGCGCCGGCGCAGGATCGCGCGCAGCCGCAGCAGCAGTTCGCGCGGTTCGAACGGCTTGACCAGATAGTCGTCGGCGCCCGCCTCCAGCCCGGCGATCCTGTCGGTCGCGTCGGAGCGCGCGGTCAGCATCAGGATGGGGACGTCGCTGCTGTCGCGCAGATGGGCGGCGAGTTCCAGCCCGCTTTCTCCCGGCATCATCACATCGATGATCAGCAGGTCGAACTCCAGGCCGGCGAGGCTGCGGCGCGCGTCCGCGGCGCTTGGGGCTGCGGTGATGCGAAAGCCGTTTTCCGTCAGGAAGCGGCGCAGCAGCGTGCGGATCCGGCTGTCGTCGTCGACGAGCAGCAGATGCGGGGCGTCGTCGTCGGGCGGGCTTGCGGCGGTCCTTTCGGCGAGATCGGCGGTCACGGCGCTTGATCCTTGTTGTGTCCGATGAGCTGCGCCACATCCGCGCGCTGATCGGGATCGATCATGTTGTAGAGGAAGCTTCGCGCGGCTTCCCGGCCTTCCTGTGGCAGATCGGCGAGTGCTGAGCGGATGCGCTCGGCCTGCAGCCGCATCAGCCTGAGCGCCAGCGCATGACCGCGCTCGGTTGCAAACAGCAGGCGTTCGCGCCGGTCGACCGGGCCGGGCTCCTGCAGGATGTAATCCTCCTCCACCAGTTGTTTCAGCACGCGCGCCAGGCTTTGCTTGGTGATGCTCAGGATCGCGAGCAGATCCGTCACCCGCAGGCCCGGGTTCCGGCTGACGAAATGCAGCACCCGGTGATGGGCGCGGCCGAATCCGAATTCGGCAAGGGCGGCGTCCGGATCGGAGGTGAAGTCGCGGTAGGCGAAGAACAGCAGTTCGATCATGTCGATCGGCACGTCGGACGGCGCCGGCCGCGCCGGTGACGGCCGGTCGACGGAAAGCGAGAAATTTACGTCAGTCATATTGACTTATTTCCGACCGATTGTTACACATTGCCTGCCTTTCGCGAAATGATCGTACACAGTCACTCCGAATGTGTTCTTCTTGTTGTTCGCGGAGCGAAACGGCGCGGCTTTTCTGGCCGGCAGGGCGGGATTTCGACGACTTCCAGCCCGGCCGACAGGACCCGGCGTCAGCATACAAACACTTGACGCACCGCGCAAAGTCGTGAATTCGGCTGGTCGGAACGACGTCACGGGACGGCGACGCCCTGCGTCGCGCAAACACAGACAGGCGGGACAAGCCCGCTGATATTGCGGGAGAATTCGACATGGCACATTTGCCGTTTGATCAACTCGAAGGCGAAATCTGGTACGACGGCGCGTTCGTTCCCTGGGCCGATGCCAAGCTGCACGTGCTGAGCCACGGCCTGCATTACGCCAGCAGCGTTTTCGAGGGCGAGCGCGCCTATGGCGGCGAGGTGTTCAAGCTCGACGAGCACACGCAGCGCCTGCATGATTCCGCATCGATCCTGGGCTTCGAGATCCCCTATGACGCGGAGACCATCAACGCCGCCACCCGCGAGCTTCTGACCCGCATGAAACTGGTCGATGCCTATGTGCGACCCGTCGCCTGGCGCGGCAGCGAGATGATGGGCGTGTCGGCGCAGAACAACCAGATTCACCTGGCCGTCGCTGTCTGGCACTGGGGGGACTATTTCGAGGACAAGATGAAGGGCATTGCCATGACGCATGCCCAGTGGCGCCGGCCTGACC
>MDTG01207041.1_pt1 | contig 26539 bp, 24 predicted proteins | sample 811421 | NCBI WGS metagenome assembly MDTG01 (sample SAMN05326645, study PRJNA326480) | marine metagenome | isolation source: seawater | place: Pacific Ocean: South East | collected 2011
AAATTAAAATCGAGCCTGGTTCTAAATTATATGATCCCTCATAAAAAGTTTCAAAATTGTTCACATAATTATTAATCAAATAAGATTTTAGACTTTTTTTGTTAATAGATTGATTAAATTTTGGTGAATATTTCAAACTATTTAAATTAGACGCAAATGATATTTGTTTTTTTCCATCATTAAGAAAAAAATTATAATATAATGGTTTTTCTCCAAATCTATCTCTAGCTAGAATTAATTTAGAATTTTTTGAATCCCAAATTGCAATTGAAAACATTCCATCAAATTTTGAAAAACAATCTAGACCATAATATGCATAACTTTTTAGAACAACCTCTGTATCTGATGTTGTTAAAAAAACACATTTTTTTTGCTCTACTAAGTCTTTCTTTATTTTATTAAAATTATAAATCTCACCATTAAAAACTAAAATATTACCTGTTTGCTTATCAAAAAAGGGCTGATTAGATCTTGAATTTAAATCTATAATTGAGAGTCTTTTATGTCCAAAATTAATTTTATGATCTGAATAAACACCTTCAGCATCAGGTCCTCTTGAAGTTAATTGATTAAGCATTTTATTCAGATAATTTTTTTTATCTGAGATTGAAGAGGTAAATCCACATATTCCACACATAATTTTATTTGTGATAACCTTTATACCATTTCACAAAATTTTCTATTCCTGTTTTTAAATTTGTTTTGGGAATAAAATTTGTTATTTTTTTTAAAATTTTAGTATTAGCTTTAGTAATTTTTACATCACCTTTTTGCATAGAAATTTTATTAATTCTAATTTTTTTATTGAAATTTTTTTCAATATGATAAATTAAATTTTTTAGTCTATCTGTTTTACCTTTACCAATATCAAGCAATTGATACTTTTTTAATTTTTGAAAATTTTTAATTATTAGAGAAATTGATTTTACAATGTCATCTATATAAGAAAAATCACGACTATGATTTCCATAATTGTATATATCAACTATTTTATTTGAATTTAGCTGTCTTGAAAACTTGTATACAGCCATATCAGGTCTTCCCCAAGGCCCATACACAGTGAAAAATCTTAATCCAACTATTTTTGTGGCTGAACTTTGCAAAAAAGAATGTGAAATTATTTCATTACATTTTTTAGTTGCAGCATAAAAACTAATCGGATTATCTGTACTTGAATTTTTATTATTTCCATAAACTGACGATGATGAACCAAAAATAAACAATTCAACATTATGTTTAATTGATAAAAGATATATATTATAAAAACCTTGAATATTATTTTTAAAATATAAATCTGGGTTACTAAATGATGCTCTAACCCCTGGTGTGGCAGCTAGATTAATAACAGCAAAAAACTTATTATTATTATATATTTTTTTTAATGTTTTGTGGTTTGTAATATTGACTTTTTTAAACTTAAAATTTTTAATTTTTTTTAATTTTTTTACTCTGTCTATTGCAATTTTTGAAAATTTATTTTTTTCATAACTATCAATCCCAAAAACAGAGTAATCCTTTGATAATTTTTTAGAAAGATGAAATCCTATAAAACCTGCACAACCAGTGATTAAAATTTTTTTCATTTTTTATTTAAAAAAAAATCAATGTTTTTTTTAAAATATAACAAGTCATTTTTACGCAAATTAATGTTTGAAGGCAAAACTAAAACCTTTTCAAATAATTCTAAACTAACAGAATTTTTAAAAGTAGAAATAGATTTAAAAGCATTCATTTTGCTAAGAGGCCAAAAACCAGATCTTACTTCAATTTTTTTTTATTTAAAAAATGACCGAGCTCTCTTACTTTATTTTTATTTAAATTTTTAAAATAAATTGCATTCAACCAATATACAGATTTCAAGTTTTTAGTTGATTTTTGTAAGATACAATAATCGTTATTTTCATTAAATATTTTTTGATAAATCTCACCAATATATATTTTTTTTTTAAGAATAATTTTTTCAAAATTTTCTATTTGAGCTCTTGCAACAGCTCCTAGTAAATGTGGCATTAAATAATTATACCCCTCTCCTGATACAAAATATTTCTTCCAATACGGATCACTTTTTTTTCTGAACGGAGCATGTCTGGATGCAATTAGTTTAATCCTATCATATATTTCAAGTTGATTAGTTGAAATTACGCCACCCTCACCAACTCCAATCATTTTTTCTGATCTAATTGAAAAAATACTAACATCACCAAAATTTCCAACTTTTTTACCATCTATTTTAGCTCCAAGCGACTCGCTTGAGTCTTCTAAAACTTTAACGTTATATTTTTTACAAAGTTTTATAATCTTTAGAGTATTTTTTGCAGGATACCCGTACACATGTACAATTTGCAAAACTTTTGGTTTATATTTTTTTATAGTTCTTTCCAAACCCTCTACTTCAATCCCAAAGGAATCTTTTTCAACCTCCACTATTATTGGAATTGCTTTTAATTGTGAAAGCACAGAAATATTAGAAACACATGTATAATTAGGAATTATTATTTTATCTCCTGGATTTACACCTAGTGCTTTTAAAGCTGTATGTAGTGCTGCTGTTCCACTTTGAACAGCTAAAGTAAATTTTGTTCCTAAAAACTTATTAAATTTTTTCTCAAAAATTCTTGTATGAGTTCCGTTAATAGATAACCATCCACTTCGTAAAACATCATTAACATATTTTTTTTCTAGTGTTGAGATATATGGTGTGTTAATTAAGTATTTCATTTAAAAAGTACTAATAGTCTTTAATAAATAAACATTCAACTATTAAATGAAACAAAAAAAAATAGCATTTGTAATATCTTCAAATGAGATTGGAAATTGGTCAGGCGGGATCTCATATTATAGAAATTTTTTTAATCTTCTTAAAAACGAAACAAACTTTAAGTTAACAGTTTATACCGACTCCAAAAAATTTATTAAATTTAATAAATTTGGAAATTTTATTAAAATTAAAGAAGTAAATTTTTTAAAAAAACGGCACTTATTTTACTACTTAAGGAAACTAATAATATTTTTATTTAAAAAAGATTTAATACTTTATAATTCTTTAATAAAAGAAAATATAAGCACACTTTCTCATAGAAAATTATTTAAAAATTCAAAAATTAAAATAATTGGATGGATACCCGATCTTCAGCATAAGGTTTTAAAAAAATTTTTTAAGGGAAAAAGTTATTTTTTTAGAGAAAAATATGTTCAAAATGAAATAAAAAATTCTGATAAAATATTTGTAAGTAGTTATCAGGTAAAAAAAGAATTTAAAAAATATTACAATATGGATAAGGAAATTATTCCACTGAGAATTTTAAGTAATGTTAATAATTCAAAAACAAAATTAAAAAAATATTTATTATTTCCTGCCCAATTTTGGGAACACAAAAATCATAAATTTTTAATTAAAGTTGCAAAAATAATTAAACTTAAAAATATACCAATTAAAATAATTTTTTGTGGAAAAATTGATAATTTTAAAAATAAAAATTATTTTATAAATATAAATAAACAAATATTTAATTTAGAGTTAGATAATATAATTCAAAACTTAGGGGAAGTATCGTTATATAAACTTAATAAAATGCAGAATGAATGTTTGGCTTTATTAAATCCATCATATTATGAAGGTTGGAGTACTATTAATGAAGAGGCCCGTTCGAAGTTAAAATATATATTTTTGTCGAATATCAAAGGTCATAAAGAACAAAATAATTACGGTGCAATTTATTTTGATTTAAATTCACCAGAAGATTTTATTAAAAAATTAGAAAAATTTTTGATAAAAAAAATATATTTAAAAAGAAATAACTTTTTGTCTTTTAATAAAAAATTTATAAAAAAAATTAATATTGAAAGTAAAAATATTTTAAACAAACAATATGTATAAATTAAATTTTAACTAAATCAGAATTTTTCAGTAGGTCGTATTCTTCCTCTTTTGATAAAAAAATAATATTATTATTTTTATCCCTGTTTTCTTTAAAAGAATTTATATTAAAGCATTCTTTTGGTGAACGTTCTTTAATTAAATTACTATTTGATTTTAACAATTCATTCTTCAAAAAATAAGCATTATTACCGTTAGAATTAGTACAAATTAAAGAATAATTTTTTTTCTTAGCAAGTTTTGCTAAAGCAGACAAGGATGCTCCATAATAAATATTTCCTTTATAGCTTTTTTTTCTATCAAAATCTTCATTGTATGGAATGGTCACACTTTCCTCATAACCAAACCTTGCATTATACTCTATAATCACAATTGAAGGGTTTATAATATTTATTTCTTCCCAAATCCAGTAATCATTACCATCTATGTCTATACTTAAAATACCAATATCACCTACAGAATTATTTTTTTTTAAAATTAAATTAATATTTTTTTTAGTTATAAATTCAGAGGAAACGCTTAGTTTATTTCTCCAATAATAGTTTTGACTTTTTATGTGGTTTATATGTTTTATATTTGAATCTATAACAAGTCCTTTCCAATTAAAACATTCCAAAAGAAATCTAGTATTAGCTTCTTCATAATTTTCAACTCCAAACTCCACAAATTCTTTATTATAAACGTCAATATTATTTAATAAAAATTGAATTATTCCATCATCTCCAAACTGAGAAAAGATTTGAAATTCATAATCTTGAATATTTTTAAATATTTCATTTTTATTTAATTTAATATGTAAAAGTCCAAGGTTTTTTAATATTAATTCGTTCTTACCTTTAATTTCATTTAAACCTATAAAATTTTGAATTTTATTTTTTAAAAAATTTTTCATAGACTAATTCATCTAATTTTAAAGTGTTTCAAAATAATACTTTATTAAAAAACTCATCGCCTTGATATCTTTGAAATTTTGAATTTCTAAACTATTCAACCAATTAACTTTATAAAATAAAGGTTTATTTCCGATAATATTATTTTTTTCATAACAAACATCAGATCTTATTAAATGAACTCCATTCGTTAAATTATGAACAGGTTTTAGTTTGGCTCTTGAAATTGATTTTGCGTTAAAATTAAAATTAATTGATTTTTTATTGTAAAAAAAGTATTGTTTGTTCTCAAATACAGTACATAAAGAATCATATTTTTTATTCATTTTTGAATATTTTGTTAAAATATTATTTAATAAATTTTGGGAAATAAACGGTGAAGTGGGGTTTAAAAACATTAATAATTTATTTTTAAATTTTATAGAGATATTTTTATGGAATAAATCCAAACTTTCATTTTTTTTTCTCAACAATGTTTTAATCCCTAAATTCTTACAGATTTTCATTATTTTTTTACTAGGTGTAGCTACAAATATATCATTATATTTTTTTATACCCCTAGCTTGAGAAACCTTCCATTCTAACAAACTAGTTCCACCAAATTTTTCGAGATCTCCAATTTTTGAATATCTGTTTACCTCTAAAGCAGGTATTATTATAATTAATTTTTTTTTATAGTTCATTACTTTCTAGTGTTTAGAATAGTTAATCTATTTTTTTCATTCAATAATTTAAATTCACTAATTTCATTTTTAAGTAAAATATAAAGACTCTCAAATTTTATTGCATAATCTATTGCATTTTTATTATTAATAAATTTCCTAATCGGTAATATCACTTTTCTAGTTTCTAAATTTTTCAAATTTTTAATCAACATTGGTTTTTTTTTATAGGAGGCTATTGTTTTTTTACTTACTGATCCACCTACTGTAGTTGTAATACCAAATTTTTTAGCTTTTTCAGCTATTCTAATAATTTTATCAGTTATAAACTTTGAGTCAGGAATTATTTCTTTTTTAAAATAACTTGCAGAAAAATCAGAGCGTCCAATTGTAATATTATCTATGAGACCTTTACATAAAGGCAAAATTTTATCCAAACTTTCATAACCTTTTCTTGTTTCTATATTTATTGTTAAATAAGGCTTACTTGAAAGATTTTTATTTTTAAAAAATTCAATAAATTTGTAAACACCAAATTCACTTTCTACCATTGGGGCAATAATTCCATCTACTCCAATTTCAAGGCAATTATATATATCATTTATTGCTTCAACACCGCCTATTTTAACAAATATTTTTGTTTTTGCTTTTAGTGTGATTGATCTTAACAAATTAATGTCATGATTTGAACTGCCTTCAGCCTCATATTCAGCTTTAATTCCGTATAAATAAAATTTTTTTCTTAATATCGTTAATACGTCTAATAATTTTTTATAATTTTGAAAATACATAAAATGTAAAATATTAATACTCTACTCTTTGAAAATGAAACTTTATATTATTTTTAAATCTTATAATAGTATATTATATGAAATCTATAAAATTAATATTTTCTGGTGAAAAATGTATTAATAGCAAAATCCTAAATATTTTAGGAATTCAAAGTTTTAGATATCTATTTTCGAAATTTTTGTATTTTATTAAATTTTTAATATTAAAAAGAAAAAATCATCTTAGAATTTATCAAGATGGATTTGACATACAAAAAGAATTTTTAGACAAAGAAAATTTTGATAACGTTCGTAAGGAATACCATGATGTAATAAATAACCCTAAATATTCAACAAAAATTTTACAAACAAACAAACATAAAGAGAGCGTTGAAATAACTTCAGTGGATATTGATGAAAAAATTAAAAAAGATTACCCTAATCTATATAACTTAAAATTTAATGATAAAATAAGAGATTTTTTCATTAATTGTGAGCAAAAAAAAGATGTTAAAGTATACATACATTTAGAAAAAATTGAAACTATTAATAGTTTAAATTTAGATTCTCAAAAAAAATATCACTATGATACTTTTTATAATACTTTTAAAGCGTGGTTATATATTGATGATGTAAAATTAGAAGATGGTCCTTTTTTTTACATTAAAAATTCTCACAAAGTTTCATTAAAAAGATTTATTATTGAATGGATATTCTCAATTTTGTTCGCTTTCAATAAAAATATTGATGCTTCATTTAGATATGGGAATTCTTCAAAAAATCAAAAAACATTAAATTCAATAGCTAAGAAATTTTATGGTAATAAAAATACTTTTATAATGGCTAATACACATGGCCTCCACAGAAGAGGTGATTCTGAATTAAATACTATAAGAAATACCATACATTTCTATTCTAGAGAAAATCCTTTTAAAGTAATTAAATAAATTTTTTTAATTCTTTAAAATTTTTCATTTTATATTTGTATTTTCTAGAATTTTTACCAAATCCATAACTAGCAAAAATAAATTTTATACCAGCATTATTTGATGCAAGATAATCAATATAAGTATCGCCCACATAACATGTGTTTTTTTTTATAAATTTATTTTTTAATATGCAATAATTTATATGATCAGAGTAAGGCTTACCTCTTAATTTTTTGTTCGGAGTATGTAATGATTTTGGTCTAATTTTAAACTTTTGAATTATTTTTAAAGATCTTACTTTATCTTTTGAAGTTACAATTGAATAAGAAATTTTTTTTTTAGCTAAATATTTTAAAATTTTACTTACATTGGGATATAATTTAATTTTATTAAAATTAATAATGGACTGTTGAAAATAGTTCTTTTCTATATCTAAGAAATCTTTTTTAATACCAAGTTTAATAAGTATTTTTTTAAAAGGTAGGCCAATATATTTTTCATATTGTTTAAAACTAATATTAAGATTAAATTTTTTGGACGTCTTGATCCAACTTAATTTCATGTTTGATCTGGAATCAATTATTACACCGTCTAGATCGAATATAATGTTTTTAAATTTCACTTAGTGGATTTAAGAATATTAATTGCGCTATATAAATCTTTTTTGGTATTTACAGAAAATGAGTCATTTTTTATTTTGAAAGTTCCAACCTTGAAATTATTTTCAACTGCTCTTAAAAGTTCAATTCCTTCAATTATTTCTAGTGGAGTTTGTATTAATTTTGTAAATTTTAACAAAGCACTTCTTTTAAAAGAGATATAATCCAAATGTTTTTTCATTAATATTTTTTTTTTATTATTAGAGAATGGAATATCTTCTCTAGACATATAAATTATTTCATTTTTTTTATTAATCACTAATTTGACAGCACTTTTATCATTGAGTTTTTCAAAATTTATATGTGGTATAACTATATCAAAACGCATATTTTTTTTGTGAAAATCCACTAATTTTTCCAAATTTTTATGATTAACAAAAATACTATCGCATTGAACATCAACAATTATTTTTGAATTATTTTTTTTTGCAACTTCTGCTATTCTTTCAGTTCCATTTCTATGTTTTTTACTAGTTAAGACACCAGTATGGTTATATTTTTTTAAAACTTTAATAATTCGATTATCATCTGCACATACAATTACTTTTTTAAATTTTTTCGACTTTAGAGTATTTCTCAAAACTCTCACTACCATAGGCGTACCTGCAATTTTTATTAATGGTTTATTGTGTAATCTTGAAGATTTTAATCTCGCAGGAATTAATGCTATTGTCATTTTAATATTATTTTGTGAACGTAATCTAGTATCATAATTATATATTAATGTAATAGTTAATTTATCTTAAACCTTAAAAATTTAAAAAATTATTATTGAAAAGGTTCGATTGTTATATATGAAAGTTAATTGGCATTTGAAATATAAAAATGATTAAAATTACCAGTATATTTAAGACTATACTATACAAACTAAAAACAAATTTTTTATTTAGATCTATAGCAAGAAAAACTATTTATAAGTATCCCCACATTATTCATTGGAAAAAATATAATATAAATTTTAATAGAAGAAATAGTCAATATGGTTCCAAAAAAATACTCATCGCACCAATCGTTAATGCAGACCAAACTTTAATTTGCTTACATTCATTACTAGGAGTTTCTTTGTCGTTAAAAAATTGTGAAGTTGATTATTTAATTTGTGATACAGTTTTACCTGCATGCACCAATGCAATTAACTTTGTAATTAATGAAAATGAGTTTATCCGTCATGGACCAAAAAAAGTTTGTAATTCATGTTATGACTGCAATCATACACTTTTTAATCAAATAGATAAAAATTATTTAAAACTAAGCAAATATTTAAATAAAGACGATTTTAATTATGCTGAAAAGTTAAGTTCATCTTTAACTAAAAATGAAATTATAAATTTTAATCAAGATAATGTTAACATTGGAGAACATTGTCTTGCTGGTACATTAAGATTTTATGGTATAGGGGATATTGATATAAAAGAAAACTCCTCAAAAGTATTAAGGAAATATTTTAAATCAGCTTTATTGGTAAAAAATTCATTTGAAAAAATTTTAGACAAAAAAAAATATGATGCTGTAGTGGTAGATCATGGACTTTATATTCCACAAGGTATTATTACGGAAGTCTCTAATAATAAAAAAATTCCGACTAAAGTAATGTGGCAAGGGTATAAAGAAAATAGCTTGTTAATCTCAGATAAAATTACTTATCACAAATCTTTAATAAATGAAAATAAGCAAGATTGGTCAAACTATGACTTTAATAATCATAAAAAAAACAAAATCATGAATTACCTTGAGGAAAGAAATACTGGATTAACAGACTGGTTTAGCTTTAATAAAAATCCAGATATGAATTGGGATAATTTTAAAAAAACAAATAAAATTAATAATAAAATTATAGTTACATTAATGACAAATGTAATTTGGGACGCTCAATTGAAATTTGAGCAAAACATTTTTAAAAATCAAATGGAGTGGATAAATACGTCAATAAACTACTTTAAAGATAAAAAAAATATAGATTTACTAATAAGGGTTCATCCAGCTGAAATAAGGGGTGATGTTCCATCAGATCAAAAAATTGAAGACGAAATTAAAAAAACTTTTTCAATCTTACCATCAAATATCAAGTTAATTAAACCTGAGGATAAATTTAGTTCTTATAAATTAGGCGTAGAAAGCAATGTAATTTTAGTTTATGCCACAAAATTAAGTTTTGAATTACCATGTTTTGGGAAACATGTTATTGTTTGTGGGGAAGCATTTGGAAAAAATAAGGGTTTTACACATGATCCAAAGTCAAAAGAAGAATATTTAGAAATTTTAAAAAAAATACCCTTTAAAAGTAATTTAGATGAATATAAAATTAAACTTGCACAAAAATACGCATATCACTTCTTTTTTAGAAGAAGTATGCATCTTAATTCGTTAGAAAAAATTGAAAATCAGTACCCTCCATTTAGATTAAGAGAAGACTTTGTTGATCACCTAAAAAATAAAAGAGACCCTAGTTTAGAGATAGCATGTGACAGTATTATTAATAATAAACCTGCAATATTAGACTCATAAAATTTACTAATAATTTTTAGCAACAAATAAATTATTTTTTGAAAATAATTTTTGATAATGAAAATTAGTGCTTTTAAATAAATTTAGATAATTATGCTCAAATATTAACGCATTTTTAAAATTTATAATCGAATAATTTTTGTTACTACCTGGTTCTGCAAAGACTACAATCACATTTGTAAATTTAGAAATCTTCTTTAAAAAATTTTTAACTTCCTCTTTGGGTAAATACATCATGCTCGTTTCTGAATAAATTAGTATTTTGCTGAATTTATATTTTTTAATAAGCCCGGGTATATCTAAAATATCTATTTTTTTTACTTTAATTCTGTGATTATTAGAAAACAATCTAGAGTTCATAATAGTAATTTTGTTACTTTTATCCGTTTGGAAAAATATTTTTTTTTTAAAGTGATTTGAAAACATCAAATTTTGGAAAGAAGTTGAACTGCCCAGATGAATTACATAATTTGATTTTTTAATTAATGGTAAAATTTTTATATAATTTTTTAATTTTTTATTTTTATAACATTTATTTTTTTTTAAAAAATTTGATCGTGTTGAAAAAAAATATTTTTCATTAAAAAAATTTTTAGAAATTTCGTAATTTTTTACCCTTTCAAATCTAAGTAAATTTACTTTCAGATTGAATATTAAATTCAAAATCCAATTTTTTTTTTTATAGGAATAAAAAGTACTATACTCTAATTTTTTATAAAAATTTTTTTGATTAAATTTTGTAATTTCAAAAACTTTATTGAGAAATAAAAAAAAAAACATACGAAATAAAATTAAATAATATTCTTAGATTAAAATGCATTTGAAGTTTATAATTTACTTAATTTTCTTTCCTAAAAACTCAATATGATATGTATGTGTATATTTATATATTTTTGACATCCATCTATTTTTAAATTTAAAATCATAAAACCCATTAGAATTGTATTTTTCAATTCTCTTATTTGGTCTGTTAACACTATAAAAATATTTCTTCGTACTGATTTCAAGATTTGATATGTAATATTCTTGCATACTTTCTGTCATCTCACCAAGTGAGGTGGTGTTTATTGAAAGATCAAAAATTTCCGAATTAAATTTTTTCATAAATGGCGGGGTCAAAATTACAAAATCATATTTAGTTAAATCTTGATATGAGATTGTATTTAAACTTGTAAAATTTTGATAAATTCCAATTTTAGAATTAGGAAAACATTTTTTTAAATAATAAGAACCTAATAAACACAATTCTGGTAATTCTATTATGACAAAAGTAGACAGAGTATAATAATGTTTTAATACTCTAGAAAGTCCACCATATCCTCCACCTATATCCAAAATCAAATTTTTTTCATCACTTTTCAAATTTGTAAAATTTTTAATTTGTGAAAGATAATAAGAATATCTTAAAATTCTGTATCCTAATCTTTGCCCTCTATAAATTGGACAATAATTATTTCCCACAATACTTTCTGAGCATAATCTTAAAATATTATGATCTATTTTTTCTGATAACTTATGATAGAGATTTACTAAAGATAATGAACGTATCATATTAATAAAATTTGAATTTTTTTTATTAATAAAATTTTGATCTGATAAAATTTCTGCCTTTGTTTTTACGTCATTTCTAAAGTTTTCTAAATTAGATTTATTTACCTTGTCATCAATAATAAAAATTTCATTAAACTCTTGTCTACATTCTTTCCACCAATTTGAGTCACTGAAAAATTTATTTTCAAATAATTCTGATGATGACTTTTTATAGCTTTCTTCAATACCTTCAATAAAACCATCATCTAAATTTTTTTTGTTTTTAATCTCGATATCAAGCATTGATTGAGGTGGCCAGGGTCGGGTATTTGAATTATATTCATCATCTTTATAATTGTTTTCAAGATTAAGATCTTTTTCAATAAATTTTCTCAACAAAATTATTGAGAGAAAATTTGTAATTAAGAAAATAAATCTACCAACCAAATTATAATAACTAGTAGATAAAGGTGGAATTTTAAGTAAAAAAATTCTTTCAGAAAAATTTCTAGATGCTTTTAAATATCTGAATGAATTTATATACGCTATGAGATGATGCAATTTGGCTAAAGGTCTATGATAACTATCAAACAAATAATATTTAATACATTTTTTTAGTTTCTTCATAAATATTTCTTATACTTATTTAATAGAAATGTGACATTCATCAAACCAAAAATTAAATGACATTCTTGATTTGACTTATTTTTTTTAATCATTAATTTTTTTATTTCTTTTATATTTAACAAATTATTAATTTTTTTATTTTTAAAAATTAATTTATGAATATTTTTATCATTTAAATCAAATAAATGTTCTAATCTTAGAAAGAAACCTACTTTTTCTCTTGAATTTAAAATTTCATTATCAACAATACCTTTCATCGCATCCCTAAATATTGCTTTACCATAGCCATTTCTTACTAGAAAGTTTCCAGGATAATTAAAAGCTGAATAAAACAAATCTTTAGACAATATTGGTGATCTACATTCTAAACCATTAGTCATAGACACAATATCAAGAAATGGGAGTTGACCAGGCAAAGAAAAATGAGAAATATCTTTAAATAGTTCATTTTTATGAAAATTATTGTAATACACATTTTTAATTTTTTTCTTTTTCTTAAACTTCTTAAAGTACTTGCTTATAGATAAGTAATCAAAAAATGAGGGATCAATTTTTGATATATTCTTATTATATAAATTATAGTCACTTAATACTTTGCTTCTAATAAAAGGCCTTACATAATTTTTCCATTCATTATATTTTTTATTAAAGTTTTTTTTATTTTTCATGATACTTTTTAGATAATGTAAATGATGTATATAGTATCCAGAAAAAAATTCATCTCCACCAGTGCCAGATAAAATTACTTTAAATTTTTTCTGTTTTATAAGTTTATTAATATAAAAAAAAATTAACCAAGTTGTTGTTGGGATTATATTACCAGTAGTTTCAATTAAGTTTTTAACTATTTTTAAATTATACTTATTATTTTTTTTTGGAGTTACATAATAATGTTTAAGATTATACTTTTTAATAGTTTTATTTATTAAGTTTTTTTCGTTATAGTCTTTATCTTGTGGATCAATAGAAAAACAGGTAAGTTTTTTTTTTAATTTACTATATGCGGTCGATACAAGTGAACTAGAATCAATACCTCCACTTAACAAACAGGCTACGGGATAATCTGCTTTCAATCTCAAATTCATTATATTCTTGAATTTATTTCTTAATACCTTTTTTTCATTATGATACTTTAGTTTATTATTTATTTTAATTGATATTGGATCCCAGTAGAACTTTTCTGACAGTTTTGATTTTTCATTAATCTCAAGATAAGATCCTGGTTTAACTGAGTAAATATTTTCAAAAATTGACTCATAATTTAAATTATCACCAAATGATTTCCAATTATATTTTATAAAATTCTCAATTCTGTCAAAATTAATTTTAAATTTTTTATTTTTATAGAGATTAATTATATAATCATAATATGATCCAAAAAATAAATTTGAGTTATCTATATAAAAATAAAGTGGTTTTTCACCAAATCTATCTCTTGATAAATAAAGTTTTTTTTTAATTTTACTATAATAAGCAAAACTCCACATTCCATCTAAATCATCTAAATTCTCAATACCTTTGTAGTTTAAATATTTTAATAAAACTTCTGTATCTGACTTTGATCTAAATTTTATATTCTGCTTTATTAATTTTTTTTTTATTTCAGAGTAATTATAAATCATACCGTTGAAAATTATGGCACCTTCTTCATCTTCAAATGGTTGATTTGAATTTTTTGATGGATCTATTATTGCTAATCTTGTGTGCAAAAAATTTAATTTTTTATCTTTGTTTACATTTAAAGTTATAAAACCTTCACCATCTTTACCTCGATTTTGCATTATTTTTAGAGTTTTTTTAATTTGTGAACTGGATGGTTTTAAATAATTTGATCCAAAAAAACCTGCAATTCCACACATTATTTTATTGCTAGGTAGCCTTCAAAACATGAATATTTAAAAACTATATTAATGTCTTTAAAACCAGCTCTTTTCAACATTTGAAGGTTACCAGATGAAGAAAAGGGCTCTAATACACTTTTTAAAGAATTTGTTTTATTAATAATTTCTTCAGCTGTATAGCCTTTACTTAATTTATATTCCACGTATATCTGATTAAAAATATCTTGAAATCTTGCATCTGGACCTCTTACTTTTTCAATCATAAAAAAAGCTCCTCCCCAGTTAAGGCACTTGAATATTTTATTAATCAGCGTTTGTCTTTTTTTTGGAGAAATAAATTGAATTGTATAAAAAGAAGAAATTATGCAAGAATTATTTAAATTATAATTTAAAATATTGTTTTTAATAAATGATATATTTTTATTATTTTTTTTTTTACAAAAACCAATCATTTCTTTAACATTATCTATACCTATAAACTTCAATTTCTTTGAGTTTTTGCCATGTCTTTCAAAAAGTTTGTTTAAAAAAATTCCTGTTGAGCATCCTAAATCAATAATTTTACTAGAATCCTGAAGAAAAAAATCACTAAGATGTAAGTACAATTGATGCGTTTCAGGGTACAAGGGTACAGACTTATTTATATGCTTATCAAAATTTTGATATACATTTCCCTTAAATGTCCAATCTGAGAATTTAGTACTTATATTATCACCTGATTTGTTTTTATTTTTTTTCATAATCACTGAATAAAGTTTTTTTAATTATACTTGATGAATGAACATTATATTTAAATATTAAATTTTTTTTTATAAATTTTTCATATTTTTTTTTATTATATAATTTTGAAATTGGCAAAATATTCCTATTTTCTGTATCATCTATATTAATATAATTCAATTTAAATATTGAGTCTATACTCTCAAGAAGTCTCAATGAAAAATTTTGTGTTTGTTTAGAAATTAAAATAAAAAAATTCTTTCTAAGCAATATAGCTTTATTGATCATACTTGTTCCTCCTGTAAAAAAAACATACTTTGCTGAATAAATGTATTTATCAGCTTCAAAATTAAATTTAATATTTTTAATATTTTTAAAACAATTTTTTGGATAATATGATTTAGGATGTTTGCAAAAATAAATCTTATATTTATTGTTTTTAGAAAATTTTTTTAATTTATTTATAATTTTAAAATAAAAAGAATTTATTTTTTCATCGTCAATTTTTTTAAAGTCAGAATCTCTATTTATAGCATCAGGATGGCCAAGTCCAGAATCAATAAGCACAATACTTTTTTTAGTTTTTTTAAATTTTTTATAAACTAGCTCATCATGGTATATACTGTTGATTCTTTTTATTTTTTTAAAATAACTAAAATCTAAAAAATTTAAATAATGTTTTAATTTATTTATTTTTGAATTATTTATCTGATTAATTCTTTCCTCACTAGCTTCAAAATAGTAAAATATAGATGGAAATATTTTGATTATAGATAAAATCCTATAAAAATAATATGAAATTTTCCATTTGAACAGGTAAGATATTTTAAACTTTATATTTGGCTCATCTAAAGGATTTTCATTTAAATAATATCCATAAGAATTAAAAAAGAATAATCTGATACCAGACAATCTTATTAAAAAAAAAATTAGAAAAGTTTTAATTTCTGGATTTATTGGTCCATAACTATAAATAATTTTATTTTTTGTAAATTTTAATAAATCAATAATATTTTTTGGTTTAAAATATTTTGTTTTTTTATTTTTATAATTAAAATTTTTAATTATTTTTTTTCCAAAATAAAATTTTCTTAAATCAATTATAAGTAGTTTATCTTTCTTTTTTAAACTTTTAGTTAAAAAGTTTATATCCCTTATAGATCTTTTATAACCAACTTTAGAAAGTTTATCAAAAAGGATAATAGATATAAATTTTTGTTTCATAATTATGAACTTTTAATAAAATTAAGATAATTTTGTCCTATTTTTTACCCATTATTTTTTGAGCTATAAAAAGATCTTCTCTTTCATGAATGTCAATTGATTTACTAATTATATAAGGCTTTACTTTTTTGCCTAAAAATTTCCATGGTGGTTGTCCATTATTTAAATAAATATTTTTAGTTTTTATTACCCAAAAATTATGACTTAAAAAGAAGTTAGAAACTAAATCTTGCCTATTTGTTGATATATTTTTATTAATTTTAAAGTGAGGTTCTAAATAACCATTTTTAATTTTTTTAGCACGCATTGGATGCTGGTCGTTATTTTTAATAACAGGAACTACAGATGTGGCTGATTTATTTTTAAGCAGAATATTTATACTGTCTTCTATCCAATTAGAGTAGACTATTGGTGCATTTGCCAACAAAATTACAATGATCTCTGGTTTAATATTGAGTTTTTTTATTTGATTTAATGAATGTTTTATTACATCGATATGTTGTGTATTAACTTTTGATAAACTTTTTGGTCTTTTAATTAAATTATATCCATACTTTTTAGCACATTTTAATATTTTAGAATTTTCACTGGATACAAAGTAATGTTCAATTATTTTTACTTTTTTTGCCGCTTTGCATGGATAATATAAACAGGGTTTGCCATTTATCTTTAATATATTTTTATCTTTTAACTTGCTTCCACCTTTACCTGTTAAAATAGCGACTATACTCATTGGTTCCTTTCAAGCTTTTAATTGTTTTTAAAAGACCATCATCAAGATTGTGCTTAAATTTAAAACCTTTCTTTTTAATCTTATCTATATTAGCATAAGATCCATATGTGTCACCAGAATGTGATCCAATATTTCTAACAATATAATTCAAATTCAAATTTTTAAATATTAATTTAATTAAATATCTAACTATAATTTTTTTTCCAAAACCTAGATTATAAATAGGATTTTTTTCTACTTTGAAATTTGACAACATTACCTCGCATACATCATCTACAAAGATAAAGTCTCTATATCGATTTAGAGATCCTTTAATTAAAATTTTTTTTTTAGTAACTGCTTGTATTAAATAAATAGATAACATTCCTTGATCTAAGTTTTTATAATCTTGACCAGGACCATAAACATTAAACAAACGAAAGATCTTGATTTTAATCTTTAATTCTCTAAGTTGGAGAATTATTTTTTCACCAATTAATTTAGAAATACCATAATTAGATATTGGCTTTGGTTTATTTGTCTCTTTAACATTTGCAGCTGTAACACCATAAACAGCCATAGATGAAGAAAATATAATCTCCTTTGGTTTAAAATTAATACACCATTTTGAAAAATTGGTTATACCGAGTATATTTGTTCTTATACATTTAAGTGGATTTTTTTCACATAAAAATGTTGAAGTTTCTGCTGCAAGAAAAAAAACCTTATCAAATTTAACATTAATTTTTTCAAATGTTTGTGAATCACTTATATCACCTTTATAAACTTTAAATTTCTTATTATTTTTAAAAAAATGATTAATCTTTTCAGTCAAATCTAGAATGTGAACTTCTGTTTTTTTTAAATTAATTTTTTTAATCAAATTTCTACCAATAAATCCAGCCCCACCAATCAATAAAAATTTTTTTTTACTCATTTAATTATCTTTCCGTCATCAAGCATTAATACCTTGTCTGCGAATTCAAGCACATTTTTTCTATGTGATACTAAAATAATAGTTTTATTAAGTTTAATAGATTTAATTAAATTTAATATTGAATTTTCAGTATTAATATCAAGGGCACTAGTTGCTTCATCTAAAATAATAATATCTTTATTTGAATAAAAACATCTCGCTAGAGCGATTCTTTGTGACTGACCTCCAGATAATTGAACACCTCCCTCTCCCACATATGTATAAATTCCATTTTTAGAATTTCGAATTAAACTTTCTAATTCTAATTTTATAATTAATTCATTAACTCTTTTTAAATCAACGTCATTTTCGCTATCGTCAAAAACTATGTTATTTAATATGGTGTCATCTATAAGAAAAAAATTTTGTGATAAGTAGCTAACATTTTGTCTAATTTTAAAATAATCATTTGTTGATATTTTTTGATCTATTTGGATTTCTCCACTAGATGGCTCTATTAGTCCTGAAATAATATCAACTAAAGTTGATTTTCCGCTTCCTGATTTTCCTATAATTGCAAGAGTTTCAAACTTATTAATTTCAAAATTAATTTTTTTTAAAGAAAAGTTTCTACTGGATTGATATGAAAATGAAATATCTTTATATAAAATTTTTTCATCAAAGGAAATTTTGTTTTTACTATCAATCTTTTTGTCTAGTTCTATATTTGTTAGTTCATTATAGATTAAATTTATTGAAGGTTTGGAGCTTACTAATCTTTGGGCTGAACCAATTATTTTATTTAGTGAAGGAATTATTCTGAAAGCTGCGGCTGTGTATAAACCAATTGAAACAAGAATATCATTTATATTTGTATTTAAATTAAGGCTGTATAAAACAAATACTCCAGCTGATAGCACAACAATTAACTCAATAGAATATCTTGTAAGTGAATAAATAAACATCAATTTAGTGCTTACTACAGATAATTTTTTTGATGAAATAGAAAATACTTTTTCAAAAAAATTTTCTTTATTATAAATTTTTATATCTTTTATTCCTCTTAAAGATTGTAAAATATTCTTTAAGAAATCAGCAAATATAATTTGCTTTGTTTTTCCATAATCATAAATTCTTTTTCTAAAAAGTAAGAAAAATACTATAAATAATGAAATTAAAATAAATAAAATAAATATTGTAGATTTAAAATTAACAATTATTAAAAAAAACAATATTCCTAATAAAATAACTACCTCAGTAATAATAGAAATTAAGTTTAAAAGGACTCCATCAGCAAAAATTGCAGCCTCTTTATCGACATTTCTCACTAATTCAGATGAGTTTTTACTAATTATAAATAAATATTTTGAATTTAAATATTTTGATAATAACTTTTTCGAAATTGAGTGCCTAAAATTATAAATAAATTGAAATTGGAAATAATTTAAAAAAGTAAAAAATATAAATTTTATTAAAAAAATTAATATTAATGACAAAGTTAAGAAGGATATTAAATTTATGTTCTCTAAAAAAACAACTTTTTTAAAAATTATTATTTGAGAGATTTGCTCAGAATTTCCAATCAAAACTTCAATTAACTTATAAATGTTAGCTAAAGCTAAAATTTCTATAAAAGTTCCAATTAATACTAGAAAAATAATAAATAAAAATTTTTTTTTTCTTACTGGATTAAATAAACTAAAAATTTTTTTTATCATTGAAACTTTTTTAAAGGCATAAATTTTGAAAATTCATCATTGTTATTTGAAGTAAACCTATATTGTTTACTTAAAATAAATTTTTTCACTTCTTCAAATATATTTTTTTGAATTGAAATGTTTAAGTTATCAAGCCAAATATCAACAACATTATGTGGTTTCATATTTTTAATTCTTAATTTTTCATTTATATTATTTATATAATTTGAGTTATATAAAAACGAAAAATCAAGGTTGTATCGTAAATAAAAAAATTCAAATATTTCCCTTCGATTTATCTCAAAGTTTTTAATATATTTTTTTAAATTCGTAATAGCTTTATTGTATTCATTTTTATTTTTAAAATGATAGTTAAAATTATATCCTGAATGTGGTCCACAAGTTGAGGCATTAATTACAGGTATATTAAACAATGGAAATTCTCTACCAACAGTGCCATAAACTGTTAAAACGATATCTATTTTATTTATTAAACTTGTATTTTTTGTCTTTTTTGGAAGTAACTTTAAATTTGGATATTTTTTTAAAAAATATTGTATTTGATTAAAATTATTATCAAACTCAGATGGATGGAGTTTAACTAACCAATTATTTTTTATCTTGTTTGAAATTTTGCCTAAATAATCTATCCACTCATAAAAATCATAGAAACAGTTATCTTTACCATGTATATGTACCGCGTCAGTAAAACAATGAGCAGATATTAAAACATTTAATCTTTTATTTTTTTTTCTTTTTTTAATCTTAATATGATCCAAATTTTTTTTTGTAAAATAATTCACTATTTTCATTTCTGACTTTTTTAATAAAAAGTTTTTAACATTTGGATCAATTTTTTTAATTATTTTGGGATACAATTTAAAGTCACAAAAAGGTTTGGAATTTTTTTTAGTTAACAAAAAAGAAGAGCTTAAACTAACTCTATAAGTTGGAATATTTTTATAAATAGCAATAATACCAACTAATCCGACCAGATAAGCTTGATGACTTATTATTAATGATTTTATAATTTTAGGATTCAGTTTTTTAAACCAGAAAAAAGAGAGCTTTAGAGTATGATTAAAGTATTTTTTAAAATGAATAGAATGCACATCAATAGTTATCTTTCCAAAGCTTCTAAGGTATTCATCATAAATATACTCTCCAATCGGAATATTTTTAAACCTCAAGTCTAAAAGGTTTTTTTTTGTTTTGATTTTAGCGATTAATTTATTTATATATTTTTGTTCTATTTCACTTACTTTGGTATTAGGTAATATTATTTTCTTACATCCAAAAGATTTGTATAAATTTCTAAAATTAAATAAAATTTGTTTTATATAAAACTTAATTTTTTCACTATTGTTGTAAAAATTGACTCTATATGAATTTATTTCTGCATTGTATTTTTCTGCTAGAGCATTAGCATAATAGGAAAATGGTATCACTGTAGGCGCAAATTCATAAAATTCTACAAGAATTTTATTATTTTTACTTTGCCTTTTGTTTTTAAAAAAATCTAAATTAAATTTTGATAATTTGTAATTTGTAAAAAATTTATCAAAAAACATTATAAATTAATTTTCCTTACTTTTTAAATAATTTTTAAGGTAGTATTAAAATGAATTAATTTATGTTTTAGCAACAATAAATTTATATTCAATCGATTTTATTTCTAAACTAGTACAAAATTTACAAAATCACTTATTATTAATTACTCAAATTATGTGATTAAATGTTGTTATATTTAATAAAGATTGTATTAAATTTAAGTTATTAAATTGTCAAATAAGTACTAAATTGAAAAAAATTTTATTCGTATTACCTTTTTCTCCTAAAATTGGCTTAGGTCATTTATACAGATGTTCTGTAATTTCAGAAAAATTTAAAAAAAGAAAATTTAAAACAATTCTTTTTAAAGAGAATAAAAATAAACCAACAATTCAAAATAAAAAATTAATAAAAGATTTTAATTTTGACATAATTTTAAATAGGAATAAATACAAAAGCCTAATTTTAACTTTAAAAAAATTAAATCCTGATTATTTAGTAATTGATAGTCCATATATCACAAAAAAATTAAGAATTAAATTAGTGGAAAAAAAAGTTAAGTGGTTGGAATTTGCAAATGGAAAAAATAATCTTAAATTGCCAACACAAGTGATCAGCACAATACCAAATACTAAAAAAATTTTATCATATAATACTAAAACAAAATATTATTATGGACATGAATATTCATTTCTGAGAAAAGAATTTTTAAAGAAAATTAATTTAAATGAATTAAGTCATAAAAAAAAAAAAATCTTTTTATGTTTTGGCGGTGGGAGTGATAAAGGGTTGTATAAGTATGTATTAAAAACAATTTTTAATTTTCCATACTTATTTAAAGAGATAAATATTGTATGTTTAGATGAAAATGTAAAAAAGAAATTAAACTTTTTCAAAAATAATTTAGAGAAAACTAAAAAAAAAGTTTTAAAAATTTATTTTAATCCACCTCAATTTGTAAATCTAATTGATCAATCTAATTTAATAATTGTTACTGGTGGAGGAATTACTCATGAAATAAATGCTAGAAGGAAAAAAATGAATATTATATCAATTGCTAAAAATCAAATTTTACAAAGTAAAAAGTGGAGAAAGTTTGGGCATAATTATTTAGGTAATTTTGACAAAAAAAATATAAATACATTAGAAAAAAAAATAATAAAAATTCTTAAAGAAAAAAAAAATATTTATATAAATAAAAATCTTTTTAAAGATAAAACTATTGAAATAATTAATGACGCAATTAAAATTATCAAATAAAAAAATTTTGATTTTGGGAGCTGGCCACGAGCAATTACAATCAATTATTTTAGCAAAAAAATTAGGCCTCTATGTAATATCTATTGATAAGAATAAAAAATGTATAGGAAAAAATTTTTCAGATAAATTTTATAACATCAGTGTAAAAGAAACAAAAAAAATATTAGAACTATCAAAAAAAAATAAAATTAAGTCAATTATTGCTCCGTGTTCTGATTTAGCTTTAAAAAACTTAAACCTGATTAAAGGTAAATTAAAAATTAATAATTTTTCAAAAAATTTATTAAATATTTGTACAAACAAATTTCATATGAAAAAATTTTTTCATAATAATAATCTTAAAACATCAAAATATTTTATATTTGACGATTATTCAAAATTTAAAAAAAAAATAAAAAAATTAAATTTACCATGTGTAATCAAACCTCTTGATTCATTCGGTCAAAAAGGCGTGATCAAAATTGAAAATTTAAAAAATATAAAAAAAATTATTAATAAATCAAAAAGATACACGCTAGAAGATAAACTTATTTGTGAAGAATTTGTATCCGGTAAGGAAATTAATGTAGTCATTTTAGTAGAAAAATCAAAAATAAAAATATTGTCACTTTCTGAGAGAAAAACTTATGCTAACTCGAAAGGATTTGGTATCGCCTATGCTCACAAGTATCCTGCAGATATTAAAAAAATAGTCTCAAAAAAAATTTTAAGAAATGTCTCAAAATGTGTTAAAAAATTAGGATTAACTAACGGTGTTTTGTACCCTCAAATTATAATTGATAAAAAAGAGCAAATAAATTTCATTGAAATAGCAGCAAGATTACCAGGAGGATGTATGCCTGAACTTGCATTATTAGCATCTGGTTATGACATAAGGTTATTTGAGATTTTAAACTCATTTGGTATCAAAGATAAAATTCAAATTAGTAAAATTGGAAGAAGAAAAAAAAAAATTTATATAAAATTTTTTACAAAAAAAGAAATTAAAAATTTAAAAATGATGAATTTAATTAAATCAAAATTAATGAAAGATAAAAATGTACATTCAATAAACTATCAAAAAATTAAAAAAATTCCTGAAGTTAAAAACTCGAGTAGTCGCTTTTTATCTGTTATATTTACATCAAACATGAATAAAAAAAAAAATGTAGATATTGAAAAAAACTCTAATTATAAAATTAAAAAAATTGGAATTGAGATTTAAAATTTAAATAATGAAACTACTTACTTATAGTAAACAGAAAATTTTTAGCGATGATATAGCCTCGGTTAAAAAAGCTCTAAAAAGTAATTTTCTTACAACTGGGCCTACAACAGTAATATTTGAAAAAAAAATAAAAAATTATTTAAATTCAAAATATGTATTAAGCTGCTCAAGTGGTACTTCGGCTTTATTTATGGCATTTAGTGCTATCAATATTAAAAAAAATGATATTGTTATATGCCCAATTAACAATTTTGTAGCAACAACAAATTTACTAAGTTTATTTGATGCAAATATTATTTTTGTAGATATTAACGAAAAAACTGGTGCACTTGACATCAATCAGGTCGAAAAAATTTTAAAAAGAAAAAAAATTAAAAAAGTTAAAGCTGTTGTAAATATGCACATAGGTGGCATCCCCAATGATGTAGAAAAATTTTATAAATTAAAAAAAAAATATAAGTTTTTTTTAATAGAAGATTCTTGTCATGCATTTGGATCAACATACTATTTAAATAATAAAAATTATAAAATAGGATCGTGTAATCACGCAGATATATCAACTTTTTCATTTCATCCATTAAAAACAATTACTACATGTGAGGGTGGTTGCTTAACAACTAATAACAAAAAGATATTTCAAAAATCTAAATTGTTTAGATCTCATGGTATAAGCAGAAATAATAAAAAACATTACAGTTATGACGTCAAACAAATAGGGCTTAATTTAAGATTAAGCGATTTGAATTCTGCACTTGGAATAACGCAATTAAAAAAAGTAAATTTTATTATTAAAAGAAGGAATGAAATCGCAGGATATTATAATAAAAAATTTTTGAATCACAAAAAATTTAAAATAATTAAAATTTCTAATAAAAATGACAAATCATGTTTTCATCTTTATAGAATACAAATTAATTTAAAGAAATTTAATATAAATAAACTAATAAATCATCTCAAAATAAAAAATATTATTAGTCAAAAGCATTACATTCCATTGTATGAATTTAGCTATTATAAAAAAAAATATAGACTTAAGTCAAAAAACTTTCCTTGTTCCAATGAATATTTTAAAAAAACTCTTAGTATTCCCATTCATCTTGATTGTAAAAAGAAAGATCTTGATAAAGTTTACACAATTATAAATGAAAAAATCTAAGATTTGTATTGGAACCTCCAACTTTGCAAAGAACTATGGCATTAATAATAATGAGTTTAAGAAAAATGATTTAAAAAATTTATTTAGATTTTTAAGAACCAAGAAAATACTTTTTCTTGATTGTGCGGATGGTTATAATAATTTTAAAAAATTTGCGTATGAAATAAAAAAATTTAAAATAATTTTTAAAATTAATTTTAATAAATTCGATAATTTGAAGAATATTAAAAAATTAATAATAAAAAATTTATTAGTATCACGAACAAAGAAATTTGAAGCCGTCTTAATACATAATATTCAATCTACACCTCAAAATAAATTAATTTCTTATATTTCATTTTTAAAAGAAATAAAAAAATTAAAATTAATTAGAAAAATTGGTTTATCCATATATAATTTAAATGAATTATATAAAATTGAAAAAACAAAACTTGATATTGATATTATTCAGTTTCCTTTAAATATATTTGACAAATCATTTATTAATAAAAAATTAGTTTATAAATTTAAGAAAAAAGGCACAAAATTTTATGCTAGATCAATTTTTTTACAAGGTATCCTATTAGAGGATACAAATTCTTTACCAAAATACTTTTTAAAGTGGAAAAAAATTTTTAAAAAATGGGATTATTGGCACACTAAAAATAATGTAGATAAATTGACTTCATGTATTAATTTTATAGATAGCGTGAGATTTATTGATAAGATTATCATTGGAATAAACGATATAAATCAATTAAAAGAAATTTTAAGAGTTAAAAAATCAAAATATCCAAAAAAGATATTATCAAAAAATAAAAAATTGATAAAACCTTACCTTTGGAATTTTAAAAAAAATGAAAAATAATTTTTATAAAAAAATTTGGGCTTCAGCTAATCAACATATCGAAAATGGTAATATGCTATTATCTAAAAGACCTGATATTTATCTTCCTGATTTATGGCCAACTTATTATTCTAAAGCTAAAGGTTGTGCAATTTGGGATTTGAAAGGTAAAAAATTTCTAGATCTGTGTATGATGGGAGTTGGTACAAACGTTCTAGGCTATAGTAATCCTGAGATAAACAAAGAAGTTAAGAAGGCGATAAACCAAAGCAATATGTCAACTTTAAATTCTTTTGCCGAGGTAGAATTAGCAAAAAAGCTAAAAAAGATACATCCTTGGGCAGATAGTGTTAAGTTTGCAAGAACCGGTGGTGAAGCTAATGCAATCGCAGTGAGAATTGCAAGGGCTGCATCAAATACAGAGAAAATAGCAATATGTGGATATCATGGATGGCACGATTGGTATCTTGCGCTTAATAATAAAAATAAAAAAGAATTTTCCACACACCACTTAAAAGGAATACCAGACAAAAATGGAGTTCCTTCTGTATTATCAAAATTAATATTTGCTTTTAATTATAATGATATCGATCATCTTAAATACTTAATTGAAAAAAAAAAAATAAAAATTGTGAAAATGGAAGTTGAAAGGAATATTAAACCAAAAAATAATTTTTTAAATAAGGTGAGATCACTATGCTCAAGGCACAAAGTAATACTTATATTTGATGAATGTACAACAGGTTTTAGAGAAACATTAGGTGGATTACATAAAAAATACAAAGTTAATCCAGATATTTGTATATTCGGAAAAGCCTTAGGCAATGGCTATCCTATAACAGCCATTATTGGGAAAAAAAAAATAATGAAGTACACCAAAAACACTTTCATTAGCAGCACTTTTTGGACTGATAGAATTGGATCTGTGGCTGCATTAAAAACTATAAATATTATTGAAAGAAAAAAAACTTTTAAAAAAA